>Ga0154977_120_pt2 | contig 9667 bp, 11 predicted proteins | sample RifCSPhighO2_01_FD_105945 | JGI IMG/M metagenome (GOLD analysis project Ga0154977, IMG submission 105945) | Candidatus Levybacteria bacterium RIFCSPHIGHO2_01_FULL_38_26 | reverse complement strand
AACTTTCGGATTAACAACTACCTGAACCAAACCTGATCTATCGCGAATATCAAGAAAAATCAGTTTTCCGTGGTCCCTTCTTATCCTTACCCAACCCTTGATCAAAACCTCTTTTCCGACATGTCCAGCGGTTTCTAAAATCATCACCCTCTTTAATTTTTCGTTTTTCATTTTAACTTTTAACCTCCTCATTGTACCTAAGTTTTCCTCTCTTGACAAGCACTTTTACCATATGCTAATATTTTTGAGTTAATGAAATTATCTTATTTATCAGCTATCAAGCACATTTTCTCCCCAAATAAGTAGGGAGATTTTGTGTATAGATAAGATAATTCACAAATCTCCCAAAAATTAAAAAAGGGGAGATTTTTTGTTTTGTCAGGTATTTTTCAGAAACTTGTCAAGCTAGAAGGATATAAATATTATAGGATACATGAATTAGACTTTTTGAAAGAGTTTACAATTTTATGACAATAGAAAATAAAATAAACTTTCAGCCTAGTGAAAATCCAACTTTTAATGATTTATTTGCCAATAAAGTCCCAGCGATAAAACAGATAACAGAAGCGGCATCTGCTGCAAAAGCAGCGCAGCAAAGACAGCAAGAGGAGTTAGACAAACAAAGGGCTGCGAAAGAGATAGCATCAAGCTTACGAATTCCTATAGAGCGTCGTCTGCCTACCGGCCTTACTTATATATTTGAGGAAAACGGAGAAGTATACACGGAAATACGTTCAAGGCTTACAAAACAGAAACCAAAGGAGCAAAAATAACTACTTTCTCAAATCTTTAACTTTCAACTGTAGTTTTTTATTTCCATTCCAAGTATCCTTATCAATCGTATACGCAATATCGACTTTGTCCCCGACTTTAAATTCGCCTAATCGCTCTCCCATGCCAAAAGCAATCGCGTTAATTCTGAATTCTGAATTCTGAATTCTGAATTGTAGTTTTAGATGCTTGCCATTTATCCCAACTGCTCTCATATCTTCAATCACAACATCTTTACTTACAAAAACTGGCTCCGGATTTCTCATGCCAAAAGGCGCAAGATTTTGAATACCATCATATAGGTTTTTATCAACAGCAGAAAGAGGAAGCTCGCAATCAACCCTAAGGATTCGAGTAAGTTTTTCCTCGTCAAGAAGTGTTAGCGCCTTCTCCTCAAACGTTTTTTGCAAAAGAGCCAATTTTGTTGTCTCGACTGTAAAACCCGCTGCCATCGGATGTCCTCCTGCATCAACCAGAAACTCCGAAGATTCCCGTATAAATTCTATAATATTGAATCCGCTGATAGATCTTGCAGACGCTTTACTGTATTTCTCCCCAATCGAAACAACAATCGCCGGTCTGTAAAACTCCTCAGTCAACTTCCCCGCCACCAGCCCAATCACTCCTTGTTGATAGGATTCGTGAGAAATAAACATCAGGCTTTTTATTTCTGACTTTTTACTTATTACTTCTAGCCTCGCGTGTTCAACTGCCTGTATCGTCAACTCCTGTCTCTGTCTATTTGTACTGCCTAGTTTATATGCAAGCATCCTTGCCTTTTCTTGATTATTGGTGCATAAAAGTCTCAAACTTTCAATTCCATCCTCCAAGCGACCCATTGCGTTGAGTCTTGGCGCTATAATGTGTCCTATTTCGTAAACTCCAATTTCTGACTGCCTCAAGCCAGATTCTTTGTATAATTCTAAAAGTCCGATTCTCTTTGTTTGTCTTAATTTCTCAATACCAAATTTTACAAGTGTTCTATTTGCCCCGACAAGCGGCACCAAATCAGCAACAGTTGCCAATGCAACCAGCTCTAAATGATTATCCTCTTCGCCGTTTTTGATTTCCTGCGATAGCAAATATGCTACTCCTGCCCCGCACAGCTTCGTAGTATGTACAATAGCCAATGCATCTGGTAATTTTTTTGAAGGAACGTGATGATCTGTGACAATAACATCAATCCCAGCTTTATTTGCAAAATCTACGGCCTTATTCGCAACAATCCCATTATCAATGGTAATAATCAATCCGCAATTTTTAATTTTTAATTTTAAATTTTTAATTCCTGTCTCCGACAGGCCGTATCCTTCCTCTATCCTGTGCGGAATATAAGGCATCACATCTGCCCCCATGCTATGAAGAGTCTCCCACAAAATCGCAGTTCCGCAGATTCCGTCAGCATCATAATCTCCAAAAACCACAATTTTTTCTTTGTTCTTTATTGCCTTAACAATTCTTTCAATTGCTTTCCTAAGTTCTGTTTTGTCGATTCCAATGCTTTTAATATTCACCTGCTCAAGCTTTGGATTAAGAAACTCATCTATCTCCTTCTTCGTCTTTAACCCCCTATTTTCAAGTAAAATTTTTATTACATCTTCTGTTTCCAACTTTTGACTTGTATTAAGGGTTTTCCATTTCTTCATGTAATTTCCTTCTGCTATACTATAGCAAATATGAAAGATCTAATCCCGTCTGAAATTATTGATATTTATAACAAATTTAAAAAAAGTGGTTTTGAGATTTATCTTGTGGGCGGCTGCGTCCGAAATCTTCTAATTGAAAAAAGTGTAAAAGATTGGGATTTTACAACAAATGCAAAACCTGAAGATATATTAAAACTTTTTAAGGACGGATTTTATGATAACAAATTTGGTACTGTAGGTGTGCCTGAGGAAATAGATGGCAAAAAACATGTTGTTGAAATAACCACCTTTAGGACAGAACACGGATATTCAGACAGGCGCCGGCCAGATAAAGTCCAGTGGGGTAAAACGATCGAAGAAGACCTGTCTCGCCGTGACTTTACAGCAAATGCAATCGCCCTAAAACTTCCTGATATTATTGTAGATCCTTATAATGGAAAGGACGATATAATACAAAAAATAATCCGAGCTGTTGGCGACCCAAGCCAGCGCTTCAAAGAAGACGCACTGCGGCTCATTAGAGCCATTAGAATAGCAACAGAACACGGATTTACTATTGAGGAGGAAACATGGAATGAAATTGTCAAAGACAGTGGGCTTATCAAGGAAATTTCAGGAGAAAGAGTAAGAGTCGAACTCTTAAGAATTTTGGCAAGCAGCCATCCCTACGAGGGCACAATGCTTCTAAAAAATTCAAATATTTTAGAACAGATTCTTCCAGAACTTTTGGAAGGAATTGGAGTATCTCAGGCAAGACCAGGCAGGCATCACACTAGCGATGTTTTTACACACAATATTTTGTCATTAAAGTTTTGTCCTTCCTCAGATCCTGTTATCCGCTTCGCAACTCTTCTTCATGACGTGGGAAAACCAAAGGTTGAGAAAAAGGACGAACATGGACTTGTGATATTTCATAATCATGAAATAGCAGGAGCAAGGGTAGCCCGCGAAATATGTGAAAGATTAAAATTTCCCAAAAAAGAGCGGGATAAAATAGTCAATCTTATCAGATGGCATATGTTTACAGTTGACGAGAAAATAACAGATGCCGCAATAAGACGATTTATAAGACGAGTTGGGATCGAAAACGTCAAAGACATGATGGATCTTAGAATCGGCGATCGCTTGGGCGGAGGAACCCAAACTGCAGAAAGCTGGAGACTGAAATTATTCAAAAAAAGAATCGAAGATCAATTAAAACCCGCGCCTTTCTCAATCAATGATTTGGCAATAGACGGACACGATATCATGAAGGAGTTATACATAAAACCTGGTCCAAAAATTGGCCAAATTTTACAAAAGATTTTTGAAGAAGTAGATGAAGACCTCTCAAAAAACAACAAAGAATACCTCCTGAAAAGAATCAAAGAAATTGAAGCACAGGCTTTTTAATTTAATTCAAAAAGATATCTATTTAAAATTGCTCCAGACCGGCTTCATGGCCAAGTACAAAACCCCGATTCCTATAGCCCCAAAAAATATTGTTCCCAAACTTCCTGCACCCTGAAATGCAAAAAACAATAAAGACATCACCACGGTTACTGCTATAGTTAGATAGAAACCCATTATTTTCCACATCCAAAGCATAGCAAGAGCTACCAAATCAACTATAGATAGTAGCAGCAAAATAGGAACAATCCATGACGGCGCGTTTGGAACAAGCTGTGCTGTTGTCTGGGGATCCGTAGCCAGACCAATGATTTGAAAAACAATTCCTATAAAAAACAATATTAAAAGTACTGTTAAATACCAAGGTCTTTTCAAAAAATCTCACCCCCCTTCCTTGACAATGTCTTTAATTTAACTGTACCATAAAATTAACAAAGTGAACAAACTAAAAAATTTATTCTCCCTGACATACTATGCTGGCGTTCTGGCTGGAACAAACAATTTTAGATGGATCTTAGCTATTTTAATTCTTGCCTTACTTATCTCAATGCAACCCTCGATTTTTGTAATTACCAAAGTATATCCTGTAGTTAAAGATCTGGAAAATAAAGTTAACGCTTTGATAGATGAAGTTTATCCGCAGAAACTTGAGATAAAAATCAAAAACGGCATTGCACAGACTAATGTAACCGAGCCATATTATATAGTGATCCGCCAGGAAACCCTCAACAACATTTTATCTCTTGAGAAAAACGATCCAAATACGATTTCTAAAGTCAGGCTTCTTGCTATTGATACTAAAGGAAAAGCAGAGGAATTCGAGCAGTATCAAACACTCGCTCTTCTTACCCAAACAAGCCTTGTCTACCAAAGCGATAACGAAATCAATATTTATTCTTTGCGCGAAATTGAAGACCTAACTATAAACAAAGAAATAATTCTTGCGGAAATAAAGAATCTCAACAGCAAATATAACATTGCAAATCTGCTAAATATTTTTATACTAGCTGCTCCCTTGTTAATAATATTGAGCATTTTTATCTCTCAATTTTACTTCTTTCTATTGTTCTCTATTGCTGTGTATATTATGATAAAGATCAATAAAATAGAGGCGGGATTTAAGAAAACCTATAGCTATACAGTTGCTGTTGCTTTTGTGCCTCTGATTTTATGGAATATTGCATCATTTGTGCCTATTGTTGGTCAGAATTTAGAAACAATTGGTAGTATTATCATTATAATTATTTTTGTTATTGCATATCTTGGGATAAAAAAACTAAAACAAGAAGAGACTAAACCCCCTTCCCAAACTCCTGTCAATGTTTCACAAGCTAACCCAGTTAATCCCGAAGTCAAACCTTTAATTCAAACGCAAAAAATATGAAAGAAATTGGCAAAATTACTCTTATTATTCTTTTCCTACCTTTTGTCCTTCTAATAGATACAATAAAATCACAACGATCGATTATTCGAAAAATTGGCTATATAATCCTTGTATTTATTATATTTGGAAATATATGGACGTCTGCAATCAAAGAGATAAATGATTTAGTAACTTATACCTTATTCCAAACAGGAGTTACAGATAAATTAACCAAAATCAAAGTAAGCGGCACATCAATGCTTCCAACTATCAAAAATGGAGAGGAAGTAATTCTTAACAGTCCTCAAAAATACGGTTTGGCAAGAGGGGATATTGTTTCTTTCAGCAACCAAGAAACTAATAATCTCTTTTATATAAAAAGGGTTGTCGGAATGCCAGGGGAAAATATTTCTATAAAAAATGGCTATTATTATATAAATGGAAAGGCTATTGATGAAAACTACACCTTAAATCAACTCCCAACATATGGAAATACTTTTTTGCCGGATTGCGAAAGCGCTAGCGTACCAAAAGACCACTACTTTGTCTCTGGCGACAACCGGACGGTAAGTTTTGACTCACGCGCTATTGGCTTTGTACACAAAAACGACATAGAAGGAATTATAAAAACAAACATAACTGAAAAATTCTTAGATGCTCCCACGCAAAAAAATCTTCTACAAACAGATATCGATCCAGAAATTTTTCTCCAGATTCTAAATAAAAAACGGGTAGAAAATGATCTGTCCCAGATTACTACCCACGATACACTAAATGACCTAGCAGGATCTCGATCTGGGGAAATAAAAGACAATTTTAATGACTGGAAAAGCAAAGCAATACCCATAGTTAGATTGCTGGATGAAAAAGATTATCGCTACAATCTGGTTCATGAATTTGTAACCTTCGGTTACCTTGATGAACAATCTATTGTTGAACAGATATTTGATTCCCCAGTTGAGAAGGATCAGTTTCTATCTTCAGAATATACAGAGGTAGGAATCGGCATAGCCCAGCGTGAGCATCAAGAATGCAAATACCCTATAATCTCAATCATTCTCAGCTGGCCTGTTGTGCCAACATATGATCAGGAAGTTTTGGATGCATGGGATCAGGAAATAACAAACAATAACCAATCTCTGTCAAATCTGCAAACCCAAGTCGGATCGCCAAACATAGATCAGGACAAGTTAAGAACGCTTATTAACTCTATTGCGCAAATGCAGCAAATCGCGGAGAGAGTCTATGGAAAACAGAAAAACAAAGAATGGCTTACGCAAAAAGATTTTAATGATATAAAATTATATGATCAGCTTTCAACCGATGCACAGAGACTAAACGAAGAGCTGTTCGATGAGGGATTAGACGTACTGGGAGCATCAACAAGAAAAGAAAATTCCCGTCGATTCTAAGTCCTGAGCTTGTCGAAGGATATGATAAAACAAAAACTTCAAGAAGAACTAAAACAATCTATGCTATCCAGGAACGAATTAAGAACTTCGGTCCTGCGTTTGCTTCTTTCGGCTATAAATTATTATGAAATAAATAAAGCCGGCGCAGGATATGAGGCTACCGATGAGGATGTGTTGTATGTTGTCCAAAAAGAAGCAAAGCAAAGAAAAGATTCTATCGAACAATTTCAAAATGCCGGACGGCAGGATTTGGTAGACAAGGAGACAAAAGAATTAGAGATATTGCAAAAATACCTGCCAGAACAATTAAGCCAAGAAGTCCTAATCTCGCTAGTAACACAAACAATTAAAGAGGTTGGAGCAACCTCAACCGCAGACATAGGAAAAGTCATGAAAGCACTTATGCCAAAAGTAAAAGGCAAGGCAGACGGAGGAACTGTAAGTAAAATCGTTAAAGAAGAACTGTCTTAATTATGCAATTTTTATTATTTATAATTTTTGCATATCTGGTTGGCTCCATACCATTTGGAAAACTGGTTGGGAAAATATATGGCGTTGATATCCAGAAAAAAGGCAGCGGCAATATCGGATTTACAAATTCCCTACGAACATTGGGATTAAAACCCGCGATTTTGGTTCTTGCCGCAGATATACTCAAGGGTTTTATTCCAGTTAAAATTGCTCAGCTTTCCTTTCCTTTAAACGACGTATTAATCATTGCCCTTATTACAATACTTGCGCATATATTCCCTGTTTGGCTTAAATTCAAAGGAGGAAAAGGAATTGCTACCGGACTGGGAGTAATTTTGGCAATTAATCCATTGATAACCATAGTCGCGGCAATTATCTTTCTTGTAATTTTTCTATCAACAAGAATTGTCTCCCTATCGTCTCTTGTTTCCGCATGGGCTTTACCTTTTGTATCTTATCAAGTTGCACCAAACCTAACTGTATTTTTTCTGCTTCTTGCTACAATCATCACCTGGACACACAGAGAAAATATTACCCGACTTATAAAAGGAGCTGAAAACAGAATGTAATTCTTGAGTTTACTTTCGCATGTAATCAGCAACTAGAGCTACCACTATTATCACAAATCCCAACCATGCTAGACTCAATGCAGGAATAAGAGCAGTGATCAATATCCCAAGACCAAGTCCAAAAAGACTATGCAACATTGCGTGGGGAGTAAAACATTCCTTAAGCTTCGCATCCATCTTCTCTCACCCCCTTTACCTACCTACTCCTTCTATAATAACAAAAAATATGTAAAGAAGGAGAAGAAATATACCCTCCTCGCGTGTTATATCATTTTTTAGGCGTAAAAAATAATAAACAAGCCCAAGAGCCACTGCCATAATAAGAAAAGTCACAAAAAAATTATCATCCGTTAATACCTCGTTTGTATTAAGCACGGTAAAAATTCCAAATAGAAAAACGTTTGCAGACCCTGATCCCACATAATCTCCGAATGCGACATCCTTCTTTTTCAACATTACCGATCTGATCGCAAGAGACAGCTCCGGAAGGTTGGTTCCGACCGAAAGAAGCACTAGGCTTATGTAGTACGGAGATATCTTAAATACGTCTGCAAAATATATTGTTTTATCAACGATTAAGTTACTTGATACAAATATTATCCCAATACCAATTAATACTTTTACAATATCCTTAAACGAATATGCCTTGACATCCAGTAGGCTGTTGCGTTCTGTATCAAATATCCCTTTTTCTCTCTGAATAAAATAAAAAAGAAAAGCATACAAAACAATCATTAGAACCCCTTCAATTTTTGTTATCTTACCATCCAAGATCAAAAATGCCGGAGAAAGCATTACAAAGAAAGAAAAAAGCAGTCTTTTTGAATCAAGCTTGTGCTGGAGTTTAATTCCATTTCCCAAAATCGCAAATATTGGAATTATCAAAATAAAAATAACTAGAATACCTCCGATTAAATTTCCTACAAAAATCCCCGGTCTTCCTTCTGCTATAGCATTCATTCCTATACCAAACTCAGGGATAGAAGTAAGTATGCCTAAGACAAAAAACGAGAAAGCGAAAGATGAAACTCTAAGTCTTTTAGAGAATCTGTCTGCTGATGAAAGTATCAATCCAGCGCCAAACAAGATCGCGGCAAATGAAACAATATATATTAATAAATTCGCAAAAACCATCTAATTTTTAGTATAACATTTAAAATCAATGGTGTATAATTTATCAATATGGAAAAAGCGACTTTGGCTGGCGGGTGTTTTTGGTGCACTGAGGCGATTTTCAAACGTCTCAAAGGCGTTGAAGATGTAATCCCCGGATATGCAGGAGGGACTCGGGAAAACCCGACATATGATCAAATTCACGGAGGCGCAACAGGACACGCGGAATCTATACAAATCACCTTTGATCCAAAAGTAATATCATTTGAAAAGCTACTAAAAGTTTTTTTCAAGCTCCATGACCCGACAACAAAAGACAGACAGGGAAACGATGTCGGACCGCAGTATCGATCGGTTATTTTCTGCCATGACGAAAAACAAAAAGAAATTGCGGAAATGCTGATAAAAGATCTTGAAGATTCAGGGGTATATACAGAACCTATTGTTACCGAAGTCGTCCCGTATACCGCTTTTTATCCTGCGGAGCCGGAACACAGAGAATTTTATGAGAGAAACCCAAATTCACCATACTGCATGTTCGTGATAGACCCTAAAATAACAAAGCTTTACAAAGAATTTGGGGAAGATACAAAAAAAGAAGAGGAGATATAGATTAATCAATTAACTTCAATAGAGATGGAAATTCTTTATAAGGTTGATTAAATTTATCTGATCCCATATGCCCATCACCGTTGACTATCATCAGACTCTTCTCTTTTAAATGGTCAAAGATTACTCTTCCTTGTTTGTCATCAGCTCCCCAGGGGTCGTTATAAGAATTGATAATAATAAATTTTTCGCAAGTTTCTTTTATCTTTTCCCAATCAAAACAGTTTCTTCTCCAAAAGTTTCATTACTCAAAACATATTTTAATTGCTCATCGAGTTTTGGATTATCTGTATTGGGAAGATTTGGAATAGAAACTTTATATCC
>Ga0154977_106_pt1 | contig 18548 bp, 21 predicted proteins | sample RifCSPhighO2_01_FD_105945 | JGI IMG/M metagenome (GOLD analysis project Ga0154977, IMG submission 105945) | Candidatus Levybacteria bacterium RIFCSPHIGHO2_01_FULL_38_26 | reverse complement strand
TTTTTTTAATTGTTTTGCGCGGCTAATTTTATTAGTCCACATAAAACTTAGAGAATACGATCAGCGTAGGGTGTTCGTCTTGGCTGCCGAGCCTGGATTCGAACCAGAATAAACGGATCCAAAGTCCGTTGTCCTACCATTAGACGACTCGGCAATGGTACACTTTATAGTGTAAATTATAACATATGTCTATATTTTTTACTGACTCCCCGTACACATAGTTAGAAATCCTTATGTGTCTACCTATTCCACACATGGTGTGTATAAGTGATTAAGAATACTTATAATCTTAATGTTTATATTAAGATGCGCATGCCTAGAGCATCTCCATTGCAGAGTATATAAGGGTACCTTTGAAAAAGGGTTATTAATCCTAATTAGCGTCTGGGTGTGTCAGGAGGAAGATAAACAGCTTCTACTTCATCGAGCTCTAAATCTCTACCAATTAAAACAACTGGTTTTCTGTAATCTCCCTGATATTCTGTAATTGGAACTATTGTTCTTGCAACTGCAAGATGCATTTCATTATATTCATCATCGGTTAATCTATCATGAGTTGGTGTGAAGGTTCTTTCCCTATAGTCATCCCTTTTTTGCCAATCTATTACATAAACATCAGTTGCAGTTTTTGGCTTGATAACAGCTACGCCTTGCGAGTTAAACGGTCTGTCATCCCATCTGTATTCAAGACCAATATGCTTATAATCATTAAGGTCTGTTTGCTCATCAATCGTGCCTACTCCACACCAAACGAACCCGTCATAGACAATCTCTGGAGCATCACCTCTAGGCATACCCAAAGACAAAAGTCTTTTACCAGGTCTGGCAGCCTTCCTTTCATCAGGATATGCTTTGCCAGGGTTTTCTTTAATAAGAGCAATCTTTCTTAATACTTCCTCATCAACAAAAGCATAGAGAGGACCAACTTTATCTGCTGGAAATGGTTTTTCTTCTGGAAGTTCAGTTGCTTGGATATCAGGTTTTGGTGCTTCTCTTAATGGGTTTAACACATTCTCTGCTAACCACATAATCATTTCATCTTCAGTTTCTTTGAAACTTAATACTGTTTTATCTTCTCTCCAGCCTCTATTTGCATCTCTATATGAAGGGGCATCAGGATTTGGTCCATCATAAGTTCTGTGTAAGTCATCTCTTAAATGGTCAGAGGCATAACCTCTGCCTTCAGCAGAATATACTCTTGAGTTAGTAAATAGCTTTCCTTCACGAGTGACAAAAATTCCGCTTGTATCATCATACAATGTGACTTTTGTGGCAAGAGGTTTAGCTTCGACATCAGAAGGTCTTGAAATGTCATTAAACCTATCCATGTATTTGACGCCACTAGCCCGACAGTTCCATACCCTGAACAAGTCACTATCTACAGTTCCAATTGTTCTGAATATCCCATCACCAGTTTCGTGCATTGTAACTTTGATTTCACCTATACCTGGGACAGTAATTGTGTCATGGGCATAATCCTGGTGGAATCTGTAAGAATCTACTGTGCGAGGAAGTCTTTGGGCAATTTCTGAAAGAATATCTTCTACGACAACATCCAGTCGGAATTGTTTTGCACCCTCAACTCTCATTGCTCCCATAGCTTCAGGATTCACAGTAGTATAAGAAGGTAATGTCGATACAATCGCAGCTGCGTGCTCTGCGCTTGCAGGGGTTATAACTCGTCCAGCAGCCCATCTTTCAAGATTTCTGCGTCTTGTTTCTGCCCCAATTGCAAAGTCCATGAGAAAAGACTCAACACCCAGTTCTTTGCGTGCTGATTCATGCCTAACTTTGTCAAACTCATCTTCAGGAAGACGAGGCAAAGTTGTGCGAGCAATTTGATATTGTTCACCTAATCGTTGTAAGTATTCTTTACCAGATTCTGGACCCATAAGTGGAACAAATTATATCACTTATCGTCACCATTTTCAACTATAGGCTTCCCCAGGTGTACTAGCTAATCCACCTTCCAGGTGGACGACGCTAGAGGTGCGAGTTTAAAAAAAATCCCTCAAACAAAGTTGTTTATGATTTTTTGGGTCTGTTATAATTTATCCAGTCATGAAGCAATATAAAGTAATTATTATTGGCACTTCTCTAACTGGGAAAACAACTCTCATTAACTATCTACGGAAAACAAGTGACCTTTCAATTAAAGAGATGGATGAGGAGTTGACTCAGTTAAATGGTGGAAGCTATCCCCAAGATGATGCTTATAAAAATAATATTCTCGCTCCACAGATTAAAGTAAAGGTTCTAGAAGGGAATATATTATTTTTTACTAATGCCCATTACTTTACATCTGAAGATTTACAAACTACTCATCAAAAGGGTTTTAAAATTATCCAGTTATTTGTTGACAAAGAAGAACTAGAAAAAAGAAACAAGAATAGGATGGAAAATGAGGGTTACGAAGACCATAGTCAGTGGCTTGATTCAATGCTACAATACCAAAAAGAAATAAAGGAACAAGGTTTAGTTGATGATGTAATAAATACAAATAAACCAATCGAAGAAATCGCTAAAGAGCTCTTAAATATTCTGAATAGGTAGTAACTAGGAATATAAAATTGTTCCTGTGAAGTTTGCTAGTATGTTCAAATAGCGTCTATGTCCGGTAGTCAAGATGGGCATCCGCCAGAAAATACATCTAAAAATTCTCACAAGGTTGAATTTAGGGAGAGAATAGCGATTCAGCAAAAAATACCCTCAAAATTGATTCTTATACTAGATCTCTTTGGTGTCCAAGATAGCGCATAACAATAACAATATATCGACAAACGATAAATCGTGTGCTATTATCTAATTATGAAACGTGGCTCGACATTATTCCTAAGGGTAGTACTTTTGCTAATCGCAGTCGGAGCAATTGTAGGTATGGTTTGGTTTCCTCAGACTGAGGGAAGAGCTGTTAACTTAGATCAAATCAGTATTTATACAGATCCGCTTATTATCTATGCTTATATAGCTTCAATCCCATTCTTTGCTGGATTATACCAGGCATTCAAATTATTAAACTTCATTGATGCGAATAAAGCCTTTTCCCAAGGTGCTGTTAATACACTCAAGAATATGAAATTTGCTTCTCTCAGTCTTATCGGCCTTATTACATTAGCAGTGTTTTACATCCGCTTCTTTGCACAGGGCGATGATCCAGCAGGCCCGACGGCGCTTGGCCTTTTTGCATCTTTCGCAGTCGCTGTTATTGCAACCGCTGCTGCTGTTTTTCAAAAACTTCTCCAAAATGCTGTGGATATAAAGTCAGAAAATGATTTAACAGTATGAGGCACAAATATGGCAATTATAATAAACATCGATGTAATGTTAGCAAAGAGGAAAATGAGTGTAACGCAACTTAGTGAGAAGGTTGGCATTACTATGTCAAACCTTTCTATTTTGAAAAATGATAAAGCCAAAGCCATCCGTTTCTCAACTCTGGAGGCAATTTGTAAGGCTTTAGAGTGTCAGCCAGGCGATATTCTGGAGTACAAGAAATAACGACTTTGCGTATAGCTATCCAATTCGGAGCCTATAGTTTTATGTTGACTTTGATAGTGTAATTTAATATAATATTTATGAGTATAGATTGTGTCTATGTACACCTGCTCATATTTGATTTTGTTTTTAAATAGATAAAGAGGTTTCAAATTTCCACACAGTATCTTCTTAAAACTTAAAACCATTTCATTTTTGCGCAGATTTATTTATATATAACTTAGATTTCAAGAAAGAAGGTAAAAAAATGTTTAAAAAAAATATAAAAAAACTTGATCATAACCTATTCATAAGAAAAGTAGACGATTTTGAGAAGGTTACACCTGATTTATCTTTGGAAGAACCTGTTAAAAACAGTTTTAACGATTTTGCAATTTTTGATAAACTGAAACGAAATATTAAAGATCATGGATATGAAGTTCCTACCGAGATACAGGATAAGACAATTCCCCAAATTCTGTCTGGCCGTGATGTTATTGCTATGGCAAATACGGGAACTGGGAAAACTGCCGCATTTTTGATTCCCCTAATCAATAAATCATTTCTTGATAGAAATCAGCGTGTTTTAATTGTTGTCCCTACCCGTGAATTAGCAATTCAAATAAGAGACGAATATCAAATATTTGCAAAAGGTACACAACTTGAGGCGGTTGCGTTTGTTGGCGGAGCTAGTATAAAAAGACAAACATATGCTCTAAAACATAAACCTCAATTTGCAATTGGAACTCCCGGGAGATTAAAAGACTTAGTTAATCGAAGAGAGTTAAATTTGCAATTATTTCAAAATGTTGTACTTGATGAAGTAGATAAAATGGTAGATATCGGCTTCATACATGATATTAAGTATTTAATTTCTCTACTTTCCAGAAACCGCCAATCATTATTTTTCTCTGCGACAGTTAACGTTAAAACAAGGGAAATTTTACAAAGCTTTGTGAGAAATGCTGTTACAATTTCCGCTAAACAACAGGAGGTAATTAATAACATAGATCAGGACGTAATAAGATTATCAAACGGAGAGTCAAAAATTGACGCGCTTCATAATCTGTTAATTAAACCTGGCTTTGATAAAATAATTATTTTCGGAAGAACAAAATGGGGTATTCAAAAATTGACAAACCAGTTAGTTGAGCGTGGGTTTAAAGCGCTGGCAATTCATGGAAACAAAACCCAAAACCAAAGACAAAAAGCCCTGCAAATGTTTAAAAATAACGAAATTCAGATGCTCCTTGCAACAGATGTTGCCTCAAGAGGTTTAGACATCGATAGCGTAACTCATGTTATTAATTTTGATGCACCAGAGTCTTATGATGACTACATTCATAGAATAGGAAGAACCGGAAGAGCTGGAAAAAAAGGAAAAGCACTGACATTTGTCGATTAAATTTACATGAACATTTTATTTGTTAATAATTCTTTAAACAAAAACCATCGGCTTTGGGCCGAACTTGCTGTCGGTATCTTCACAAATTTGGGTAGTTGATTAATCTTTTGATATGTTATCAAAATAAGGATGTACTTGATTGATTTGTGAACTTAATGCTTATGAAATCTGCTTCCTGATTTTGGTCTATTGAAAAAGACAGCCCCCATGATTTATTTGATATTTGAAGTATAGTATAATATTTGGTATGGGTAATAAGGAAGTTGTTCCAAATGGAGATTACTTGCAGATAGAACAGGAAAATGGGAAGGGTGTAATATTTGTGGCTAATGTGACTCAATCAAAGGACTCCAAAATCCTTAGCTGTGACTGGCCTGCAAATTCTAATTTGGGATTGGTAAGCGCTGTTGTTAGAGACGTGTATCCAGCTTATTCGAACGAAAAATCTACAGAGGGATCTGATGGGGAAAGTGTGAGAGAAATTGAGGGGGGACAGTTTTGGTTCGATCCTACTTGGAGAAGTTTAGCTTCCCGGGCTGGCGTGAAGATACGCATGGAAGGGATGAAGGATGAAGCTTTTTCCAGCCTTGACAAGATCGCAAATGTTGCAAGTAGAACAGTTCGTGAAGGATTAAACATGCCTGAAGATTTGAATGATAGATTAAAAAAATTTGCCGCATCAGCAATGTCGTAGACACCTAAGACTCCTCAGAAATCCAAGAGTGCTTTTCGCCATTGGAGCGATCCAAATTTTACGCCTGGGTATCGAGACGTAGAGCGTCTTCGCAATGCCCGGCGCAACCATTAATAGATCAAATTATATCAAATTTCCTTCATGAAATTTATCTTCTTTGTTGCCCTGAATACTGTAAAATTATATAATAAATTAAATATTGAAATGAAGAAAGTTCGTACGCGAAAGAAGGACAGTTCCATCCTTCTCTTGTCCAATTTACAGATAAGTTTCCCATGATATAATCAGGGTATCATATGAAGCTGAGAAAGCTGATTGAGGAGTATATAGAAAAAGCCAAATTAATGCAGGTTGCGACCTCCAGAAACAATCGACCTTGGGCTTGTAGTGTCTACTTTGCGTATGATGATAAATGGAACCTTTATTGGATTTCATTGTCTTCAGCAAGACATTCAAAAGAAATTGAGAAAAACAAAAAAGTTGCCGGCACTATTGTTTTGCCGCACAAACACGGTGATGAAGTAAGAGGGTTGCAATTCGAAGGAGTTGCCAAGGTATTGAAAAGTAAGAATGAGATTTCATCTGCTATGGAGTATTACGCGAAAAGATTTGGAGTCTCAGGGAAAAGAGTAAAAGCTATTATTGAAAATACCGATGGGCACCTGTGTTATGTTGTAAGACCAAAATCTTTTGTCTTGTTTGACACTCTGAATTATCCAAATGATTCAAGACAGGAATATAAGTTATGAAATTTCGGCCTCACCATGTCGCACTTAGTGTAAAAAACATGGAAGAATCCGCGAAGTGGTACGAGGAAAAATTGGGTTTTGAAATTATCAAGGAATACAATAAGCATGGTATGGAGATAGCGCTTCTTCAGCTTGATGATATAAGGATAGAATTGTTTTGTTTTGACAGCAGTATAAAACCTCTGCCAAATTACATGAAAGACGTAATGAGCGGTTTGCGCGTAATCGGCATAAAACATTTGTGTATAGAAGTTGATGATTTAGATGGTGTAATTAAAAAGCTGACAGAAAAAGGAGTTGAGTTTGTTGGAGAGATAGATACTGCATTTTTCGGAGGAAGATATATCTTTTTCAAAGATTGTAATGATATTCTTATAGAGTTATACCAAGCATGATATAGAATATATGACTGAAATACATAAAGAGGTAAATATTGACGGAGCAGAGTCCCACGGGCAAAATGCGCTAAAGGGATTTTCATTTTTCGTTCAAGCCAGTACAGAATTTCCCGCATCTGTTCAGGCTCAGGGAGTATTTATTGCAAAATTGTGCATGGAATCTGGAACCAAAAGACCAGAAGAGTTGTGTAGTGCTCTTGTCGTGAATGGTACTCTTATGAATCAGATACTAGACGTAGCTAACAGTGTCCATAAAAGAAATGGTAAGGAAATTGATATTGATAGTGTTCGGTTATTAAATGTCGTTATGGGAGATTTTGAGGTTGCCGGAAAAGCTATGGAGCTCCCAATGGATGGGATTGATGAGTTTTTTGATTTTTACAATGATTTTAAGAGTCGCAAGTCTTATGAGGATCCACATGAAAACGAACTTGAGCTGATGAAATTTTTTGACCGTTTACTTTATAGAGAAAAGAAAACAAGTGCCTAGTAAGATAGTTTATATTTGTTATATGGTATAATTTCTTGAATGAATAAGGAGTTGATTGTGATTGATGTTCAAAAGTTTTTTCGTGATAAAAGTACAATGTCCGCATCTAATAAACACACATCGGAATTTTCCCTAGGCGCCTAGCTTGTCCACCTTCCCAGATAGACGATATAAGTTGTTTTACGAATTAAGGATACTTAGAAGTTCTGCATGTAGTTCTTTATCGCGGGCGGCCAAGACATTATCCGAGGATAAATTCCATGGTGTTCCATCGAGCTGACTAACAATTCCTCCAGCTTGCAAGAGCAAAAAATTTGCTGCTGCTGTATCCCACGCGTGGCTAAAACTATTTATGTATCCGTCTATTCTTCCCAATGAAGTATAGGTATACGCAAGAGATGTGCAGAAGGTTGATAGGTAATATTTTTTACTGCGGGCAAGAAAGGAAACTAATTTTAAAATATTTTCGATCCTTTCTAAAGGAGCTTGTGTTGTTGAAGAAAGATCTACCTCTATTGTGGTAAAGTTACTCTTTCTATTCGAGTTAAATTTTTTTTTATTAATATAGATTTCATGATTACCAGTGCTCCAAACATATTCCTGTTTGCAATGATCTATTACGCAAGAAGCAATTAGTTTTCCATTATTCGCAAGTGCGACGTTGGTTGAGAAAAATCGAATGCCGTTTTTGAACTTGAGTGTTCCGCATATTGGGTCTATTATCCAAGTCTTACCTTTTTCTGGGTTTTTAGTTGATGAAAAAGTTTCTTCGGCAACAATATTGTGGTCTGGAAACCATTTTTTGATCTCTGAGATTATAATTTTTTCATTGTCAAAGTCACCTTTTGTGACTATATCCAAGGGATTATTTTTGTCTTTGTATTTAATTTCTTTTATGTTTCCAAATGTATTATTAGTAGATTTTATTATTTTCGGACTAATGGTATGAAAAAAGTCTACAATTTTGCTCATCAAGATACATTATATACGTCATTTCTTGCTTGGGCAATAGAGTGTTTAAGATTGGGAGTTTAATTCCTTTCCACGAGTTTTGCTATTCGTGTTATAATTAAATTGTGAATAAATTCGACTTCACTTTTATACTGTTGAAATACAGAGGAAAAATACTATTAACAGCTAAGGAAAATAACTTAATTGATTTAAAAAACTTCCTGTGGAATTTTATAGGAGGAGTAAAAGAACAAAATAAATCAGAATTGGAAACCATTATAAAACTGGTTGAAAACGAAACGGGTATAAAACTTCCTTCTGCTCATTTTTTATCGAGACAGAGGATCAAAGATATTACAGAGTACTTTTACTTCGCAGAGTTGAGTGATGATAATGTTAACAATATGGAGCGCTTAGAGGGGCGGCTTATTAGTTTTTACTCATTTTCAGAAATTAAAAAACTTCTGTTAACCGATAGTACAAAGCTTTTTATATCAAAACACGGCGATATTCTTGAGCAAAGTTGATAATTTTATTAACTTCGGGGAATGTCTTTTCTCCTCTCTTTCTAGAGGTTAACAATGCTTTTTTATAAACGTCGATATATTGGTTAATCATATTTTCTACGGTAAAATTTTTCTCTACATGATCTCGGCAATTTTTTCGCATCGTCGCATATTCTTCTTGTGACATAGAAAATATTCGATCAATTGCTTCGTGCAAACCGTCAGTACCGGTTTTTTTTATAATAAAATTTCCATTAATTTCTTTGTCCGAAGGATTAACAACAAAACCTGTTTTCCCATCTACAATAACCTCCGGTACCGATCCTCGTGCATATGCAACAATTGGAGTACCACATGCCATAGACTCGATCATTACAAGGCCAAATGGTTCTTCCCAATTAATTGGAAATAAAAAAAGTTTGCTCTGTTGATAGTGAGGAGCCAATTCGTATCTATTCATACCGAAATGAATAGAAATTTTTTTATTCAATTCTTTCCCATTTATTTCTATTTGTTTAATCCATTTCGGCGATTCGTCTTTTACCAAAGGAAATATTTTTGCTTTTTTATTTGCCTTTTTGATAGCGTGAATAACTGTTTCTATCCCTTTTTCTTTGATAGCACGGCCAGCCCACACAATATGCTCGTTTCCCGTTGGATGAAATTTCCACATGCCACTGGCGTCAACACCATGATAGATATTAGCAATATAATTAAGTGCGGGTAGCGGATTTCTTTGTATTTTTGATATCGAGACAAAATATATATTTTTAAGATTTTTAAAAAGAGAAAGATATTTTTTATTGTACTTTTCTTCAAGAAAGCTGCCATGCATGGTAACGATTATGGGTTTTTTCACGAATGGCGCAAATGGCAACACAACATCCCCGTTGCCTATGTTGACATGGTAGAGGTCAAAATGATCCTGCATTGCAAATGCTTTTGAAACAAGCGCCATCTCAAATGTTTTGTGGTGCTCGACGCCGACGTCCTTATCGGCAAAAGATGACTTATAGCTTACGCTTTCTATGGGCACCGGAAGACGAGAATCGCCAGATGCGAAGGCGGTAATTTCTAAGTTATGCCGCTTTGCTTGTTTATAAAGACTTTGAATAAGGATATAGTCAAATATTTCTGTGCCTTTTTTTGTAGATTTATTTAATGATACACAATTTGAATTAACAATAGCTATTCTCATAAACAATAAGCTAATTATAACACACGATTGAGGTTTATAGCTTGATGATGTTTAATTCTATTTTAATTTGTTCTTGGAGTTTGCACGCATGTATTTTAGATAACTTTGTCCCCAGGCAAGAATTGCGATAGAAACAATACCCGAGACAATATAAGGCAGACTGATATTAAAACTTGCGATAATTCCTCCAGCAAGGGGTCCGATTACTCTAGCCAACGCGCCAAAAGACTGAGCAACACCCAAGACAATCCCCTGCTCCTCGGGTTTTGATTCAAGAGAAATCAAAGACTGGACGCCTATATTTATAAGGCTAAAACCAAAAGCATTGATAATGCCTAGCAAAAAAATAATCCAGCCGAATGGTGCTATAGCCGTTGCTATCATTACTATTCCAAAAGTTAAAATGCCCAGTCTTACTATTTGAGTTTCATCTATTTTTTTAAGCATCAGTTTAATTAGAAATGCCTGGGTTACAAAAGATCCGGCTCCAATTAGCCCAAAATAATATCCGTTTTGCGCTTCGCTCCATCCAAACTTATCCTTGGCAAATATTGGGAAGACGCCGATTATCAGTGCCAGGGATAAATTCGCAAAAAAGAAGAGAAAAAGAAGAAAAGACATATTTTTTGGGCGCATTACCTCTCTGGTTACTTTCATATTGAAAAGCTCAATTTTTATATTTTTTTGAAGAACACTGTTTGATTCAGGAAGAATGAGATAAATTAAAATAGCATTTACAAAAGAAAGTATCGCGGGAATCAAAAAGGTTACTCCAATTCCGAATTTTTCAGATACCACTCCTCCAAGAAGCGGTCCGACTATGAATCCCAACCCAAAAGCCGCGCCAACAAGAGCCATTTTTCTTGTACGTTCGTGAGATTTAGAGGTGTCGGCGATATATGCTTGAGCAACAGATATATTAGCACTTCCAATGCCAGCTATAATTCTTGCTAAACCTATAATCCATATTGACTGAGAGATGAAGATAAAAAAATAGGATACAGCATTTATTAGTGAGCTAATAATAAGTATTGGTCTTCTGCCGTATTTGTCCGATAACCTGCCCAGTATTGGAGAAAACAAGAACTGAAAGAGTGAAAAAAGCGCGATTATTACTCCGACAAGAAAAACTCCGCCTCCGATATCTTCAATTAGTAAAGGCAGTATAGGGATTACTATCCCAAATCCTATCAAATCTATGAAAACTACCAGAAGGAGTATCGCAGTTTTTTTATCCATAAAGTATAATTGTATCAATAATTTAAGCTTTTTTTGAGTACTGATCTTGTCTTTTATTTATGAGTTGAGGATATTTAGAGGTTATGCTAAGATTATATTAGAGGTGGGATGATTTGATGAAAAATTCGTTAGTAATTATTGCAGGTGTTGCTGTTTTGGGTGTTGTTGGCGTAAGCGTTTTTGTCCTTTCTCAAAATCCCGCTTCTAGTCCAAATTCCGCTGTTGATCAAACAATGATGGATGATGAGAATATGATGGGTGGGGATGAGACGATGACGCATTCAGATAGTGATTCACGCTATGTAGAGTACTCGAAATCAGCTCTTGATTCTTCATCTGGCAAACGCCGGGTGCTGTTTTTTTATGCCAACTGGTGTCCGACTTGCAGACCCGCGGATATAAGCTTTAGAGAAAACGAAAGTCGTATTCCTGAGGACGTGGTACTGATAAGAGTTAATTACAATGATTCCGATACAGACAATGAAGAGAAGGATTTGGCGCAAAAATATGGGGTTACTTATCAGCATACTTATGTTCAGGTTGACTCTTTAGGTAATGAGGTTTTCAAGTGGAATGGCGGTCAGATCGATGAGCTTCTGAATAACATCAGATAATTTATGATCTTCTTAGTGATATTTGCTTTCTTGGCAGGAATCGTAACTATTCTCTCGCCTTGTATTTTACCAATTTTACCAATTATCCTTTCTTCCTCCCTTGGAGGAGTGAATATTGGGCGGTTACGACCTCTTGGAGTTGTCTTTGGATTTGTTGCTAGTTTTACTTTCTTTACACTCTTTCTATCAACAATTGTCAGGATAAGCGGAATTCCCGTTGATACTTTAAGATTTTTGGCAGTGATTGTGATTGCGGGATTTGGTGTGTCATTTCTGGTTCCTCGATTTCAGGTATTGCTTGAGAGATTATTTTCAAAGCTTTCCAGTTTTGCGCCAACGAGACCAGCAGGGACAGGTTTTGGTTCAGGATTTATAATTGGATTATCTTTAGGACTTCTGTGGACTCCTTGCGTCGGTCCAATTCTTGCCTCTGTTATATCGCTGGCGATTGTTGGTACTGTAACGCTTGATGCATTCCTAATAATACTTGCCTACTCTATTGGAACCGCTATCCCAATGTTTATGATTATAATTGGCGGACAGAATCTTTTTCGCAAAGTTCCCTGGCTTCTTGTCAACTCGGCAAACATACAAAAAGCATTTGGAATAATTATGATTGCAACGGCCTTGGGAATATTGTTCAACATTGATCGTAAATTTCAGACTTTTATCTTGGATAGATTCCCACAATATGGCGTTGGCTTGACTCAATTCGAGGACAATGATCTTATCAGAGGACTTTTGGAGGACATGGGTTCAGAAAAAATGCAGAAAGAGGACATGGGAAAACCAATGTTTAATCTACTTCAGCCGAAAGGCACAAGAGCTCCAGAAATTATTCCCGGCGGATCCTGGTTTAATTCCGACCCATTAACAGTTAAAAGCCTGAGAGGCAAGGTTGTTATTGTTGATTTTTGGACATACTCTTGCATCAATTGTCAAAGAACATTTCCGTATCTTCGTCAGTGGTGGGAAAAGTATAAAGATAAGGGATTGGTAATTCTAGGCGTCCATTCACCAGAGTTTGAGTTTGAAAAGAACCAGGATAACGTTCGGAAGGCAATTTCTGATTTTGCCCTTGAATATCCAATAGTTCAGGATAATAATTTCGCAACTTGGCGCGCATACAGCAATCGTTATTGGCCTGCCAAATATTTCATCGATAAAGATGGATATATTCGCTATTCCCATTTTGGAGAAGGAGCATATGATGAAAGCGAAAAAGTTATTCAGGAGCTTCTGATGGAAGCCGGAGCTGAGGATGTAAGCGGCGATGTTAATAATCCTCTATATCAAGTTTATTCAAAAACTCCTGAGACCTATCTAGGTTATGGGAGAATAAGTAATTTTGCTTCTTCTGAGAAGATCTTGCCAAACAAAACTTATGTTTATACAAAACCACCTACTTTGCCAGACAATAATGTAGCCTTTGAGGGAGAATGGCTGATTATGGAAGAATACGCAAGTCCTCAAAAAGGAGCAAAGCTATTTCTTAACTTTGAAGCAAAAGAAATATATTTGGTAATGAGGACCTCAGCAGACCAGTCAAAAGTAAGAGTTTTTATAGATGATAAAATGCAGTATTTTGGAGAAGACAACGAAAATGGAATTGTAACGGTCGATGGAGATAGATTGTATAAACTTATCAACCTTTCTTCTCCGGAAAAGCATTTGTTACGACTCGAGTTTGACGATAGCAATTCCCAGCTATTTGCATTTACTTTTGGATAGAGTGTTAGGATTCTTAATCTTAGATACTTTTCAAAGAATACTGGGTGTTCACCTTGACAACTTGGAATATCCAACGATTTTAGCCTCTTATAATAAGAAATACTGTATAGGCAACATAGCACAAAAGCATTATAAAGCCTTCAATTTTGCTTATTCTATGGCGTTTCCAGACAAACAGAGATGCAAAAAGTATAAGCGTTGAGAACCAAAGCACCAGAATATCAATTATTTGTATTCCTTTGATGGGTATATCTTTTACTAAAGCTGTAACTCCAAGAATCAGAAAGATATTAAATATATTAGAGCCTACAATGTTGCCAATGGCAATGTCTGTGCTTTTTTTGCGCACGGCCGCGATAGTTGTGAAAAGCTCTGGAAGACTTGTTCCTACGGCTACAAGCGTGAGTCCGATTAAAGTATCGCTTATTTCAAGGAGCCTTGCAAGAGTTACAGCGTTATCAACTGCTATGCGGCTTCCAAAAGTTAGTCCGAGAAGACCAAGAACTATAAGTAGTATTATTTTGGGCAGTGTTAATTTTTTTATAGATACTTGCGAGGCTCCAGTTACTTTGGCTATACCGAAGGAATAGTAAAGAAAAATTATAAAAAAACTCAAAAGTACAAATCCGCCAGATCGCGTAATCACCCCTTCAACTTCTAAGCTTGATATTGCCAAGAGATTGAAATTCCCAGTGTTTATGGGCAGTTGGAGTCCAAGAATTACCACAAGTATTGCTGCTAAGAAAGAAAACGGTATCTCCTTCCAAACAGTGTTTTTCGCAACCACGAGAGGATAAATCATGGCACTGATTCCCAATATAAAAAGAATATTGAATATGTTTGATCCTATTACGTTGCCAAGCGCGATGTCTGTATTGTCTTTTAATGCGCTTGTTAAAGATACTACAAGTTCTGGTGCAGATGTGCCAAAGGCAACAATAGTTAATCCGATTACAATGGGAGCGATTTTAAATCGCGCGGCAAGACTGGATGCTCCATCGACAAGAAAGTCTGCTCCTTTAACAAGTATTATTAAACCAATTGCGAAAAGAACTAGTTCGACCATCTTATGATTATATCAAGATTTTCGGACTGTTGACAGGCTTTCTATAATATGACAGAGTATAGGTGTAAGTTATATGGATCCAAAAGATGACTTTCAGAGAGATGAAGATTTAGAGTTACTTCCGGATTATGAACCGCCATCAAGAAATATAACAACATTTATAATTATAGGAGTTGGTATTCTAATTCTTTTGGCTGTCGTAGTTGTTGTTTTTCTTTTTATCAGGGGAAGGACGATCGCGCCACAGACTGGAAACGGAGACATTGCCGAGATTACTCCAGAGCCTCCACCAACTTTTTATGAGATATTATTTCAAGACATTCAAGAACAGGAAGGAAAAGTAATTGAAATAGGAAATGATCTTAGAGAGCTGGATATTTTTTTCTCGTATCAGTCTGTTAATTTCTCAGATGTTCTCAGTCCAGCTCCTACCCAAGCTCAGGGCTTTGGGTCACAAAAAGCAGAAGTTGCCCGTGCAAGGGCAGAGCTTGAGATTGACAGAAGAGTCGCTATTCTTGAAAGTTTGATCCCACGGATTGAAGCAACTGAGAAAACATCACCAATTCAGAAGGCTTTATATGCGAGTGAAGTTGAATCACAAATTAATTTTCTCAATTCTTTAAAAGCAAGAGTGATAGATAGGGTTAGCTTCGATCAGCTAAGTATTGATATCAATGTTCTTTCTGATAACTATAATAATTTTCGGATTATTGCTTCGCAGGTTCTAATTGTGGTAATTGCTGACAAGATCAACGTCTCTGGAGAATCTTTTACTGGTATCGCGATAGAAATGGGGCAAAAAATAGAAGAGCTTAGAGTCGAAAAGAAAGACGTTTTGGAAGCTCAAAAAAATCTCGGTAATATACTGTTTGTTTTGGGAGATGCCCTCGCCAAAGCTGAGACGGCAGTGGTAGAAGTGTTGCCTCTGACTTCAGCCCAAGGTAATTACAATTCAGTTTTACTTAGCGCAAAAGCTACAGTTGGAGCCAGCCATAAGAATCTAAATATCGCTGTTAGAGACGGAAGAAATCTAATAAACTCTCTTATGGATATTGAGGCAGGCAGGACACAAAGGCCTAATTTTTTTCAATTCTTCCCCCTATTTAGTTTGTAGTAGTGCTTGTATCACCAGAAAAATCTCACGATTATAACATGAGATTTTTCTGTATCCGCCCATAAGTTTTTTTACTTCAATTTATCCTTGCGGAGCTGATGGTGGTGGCGGCATGTTTCCTCCTTGTTGATCTGGCGATGTGTCTCCTGATGGCATACCACCTCCTGTTGGCGGCATGTTTCCTCCTTGTTGATCTGGCGATGTGTCTCCTGATGGCATACCACCTCCTGTTGGCGGCATGTTTCCTCCTGTTGGTTCAGAAGGCATTCCGCCTCCCCCTGTTGGAGTACCTGTATTTCCTTGATTATCCATTATTATTTCACCTCCCCTCTTTTTTATTCTATGACCCAGTTTAAACAAATAATCTCTCTAAGTCAATATATAAAATTTAAAACCATATTATTCCAGCCTATAGTTATTGACAAAAGAATAATCTTATAGTATAATACTTGTTTGATCATGAGATTGCAGATAATTATTACTATTTTAGTTGCGGCTTTTGTATTTACAAACGTTTATTTCCCTCTTGATGCCTTTGCGTTTTCGGGTAAGGTCCATAACTCTATTGAAAAAAAAGAAAATCATGATGAAAAACAAAAGGATAATGACAAGCATAAAGATAAATCTGAAAACGAAGATAAAGAAAAAAATAAAGATCACGAGTCCCATAAAGATAAAGAGGATGAAAAGAAAGACTACAAGGAGGTAGAAATACCACATCCTTCTAAAAACGAAGGCGGATGCGATGCAGACGGTTCTACAGGAGACATAAATGGTAAGCCTTGTGATTCAGGGAAAAACAATGCTTCAGAGACAGGATGCAGGCATGGTGAACCTGATTGTGAAGATAAAAAGAAGGATAATAAAGAGAAAGACAAGGATGAAAAACCTATGGACTTGGAAGATAAATCACCTGAAAAAGATGATCCAAAAGAAGAAAAGAAAAAAGAAATTGTTTATGTGACAAATAATGTAACAAACAATTATTACCCGCAAGAACAGAAATCTACAGGGCAAGTTTTGGGTGCTTCTACGCTTGCCTCAACTGGTGATTCAGAACTTAGATTCGGATTAGGCATGATTGTTACAGGATTGGGATCACTTGTCCTCGGATTTTACTTTCTCGGCAGGAAGGTATATAGCAAGGTTTTTAACAGCTCATATAATACTTATTTATACATATATGAAGCGTGAGATTGTACTGATAATTCTTGGGTTGTTTTTTGTAGTCTGTGGAGTTTTTGCATTGGCAAAGCAAAGCTCATCCAGTTTGCCGTTAAAAGATGCGTCTGTTTTTAGACAAACTTTTGCTGATATTCTCTCCTCCGGGCTGCCAAAATGGATGGAGATTGATAGTGCAAAAATTAGCTCTGAAGTCGCAGCAGGAGGATACGAGAATGGAAAATGGGTATTGGATTCTAGATACGTCTTATATCTGCCGACAAGCGGCAAATTAGGCGATGGCGGCAATACTGTTTTTTACGCGCATAATCGGGACAAGCTTTTCGGGAATCTTAAGAAGGTCTCTATTGGAGATACTGTCAAATTGGGAGATTCAAATGGAAAAACCTATATATACAAAGTTTATTCTCTTGAATATATTAAACCTTCTCAGATAGAAAAAATTGACACAAATAAAAAAAATACAATTACACTGTTTACCTGCGACGGCTGGTTTGACGAAAAAAGACTGGTAGTCAAAGCAGAAATCATCTAATTTATTCGTTTGGGGCGGTGCCGTAGATGATTATTTTGGTTCCGGGATTAGAGTCGCTCGCGTAAGTTGTGTGTTTCGTGCTTGGGGGCTCTGCCCAATAGTATAGTTGTTCAACTTCTTCGGTTTTCATGTTAATACATCCATGACTCATGGGATGGCCAAAGTTGCTATGCCAGTATGTTCCGTGTATTCCAAATCCGCGCCACTTGGGTATTTGGTCATTATAAAAATACATGGTGTAAGGAACGTTGGGTAGATAATAATACGTTCCTAAAGCCTTGTTTCCTCCTTCCATTTTCGTATAGCGGAGTTTTATCCAGATATTAAAAGTACCGGTTGGTGTTCTCCCCCATTTACCAGTTGAGACCAGAAAATCAAATACTTTTCTATCTCCTTCAAATGCATACAATCTTTGGTTCGTCAGATCAATTTCTATTCTTTTATTGGAAGACGCTCCTAAAACGTTGGAAGTTTGTACGACTGGATTTTGGGCAAGTGCTTGGGGAAGCGGCAAAATTTTTCCTTCAAACTCCGCGGTTTTGCTATTTTCATCATAATTACTGCTGAGGTTGTTAACGCAGCTAATTGAATTAGCGCAGGCAGCCCTGTCATTTCTTTCCATAGCTGCAACTAGTCCAGAAACAAATAACGTTCCGATCACTAGGCAAAAAACGAACAATTTTTGCATCCTATATCCATAATAATACTATTTTTTGGAAAAAGTAAATACCGTAAAACCCTATCCTATAGGTTTGACATATATCTTATAGTATGTTATAATTCACTCTTATGTTTGGAGAATTTATTCTAGCATGGTTTATATTTTTCTCTCCCAAAGCTGAGCCAGAGTTTAAAATTACTCCGGCATTGAGTGTCTTGGCTTCGGAGCAAATTTCGTTGGAAAATCGACAACCAAATAGCTTCGTAAACGGCGTTTTTAAAGATAACATACTCCTTACAACTGCCTACATGGATGGAAGAGTGGCTAAAAAACAGGAGATAGATTGGGAAGAGCTCAGGAAGCCATTTGCTTATCGATTTAGTCTCACCCCAAATCAGAGTTTTGCCTTTCATGATGATGTTTATCCCGAGTTTAGCGGTAATTTGGCAGCAACTACAAACGCACATTTTAACCATCAGGAAGGATTTAAATCCGACGGCTATCTTATGGGCAATGGAGTATGTCATTTGGCTTCTCTTAT
>Ga0154977_132_pt1 | contig 19059 bp, 18 predicted proteins | sample RifCSPhighO2_01_FD_105945 | JGI IMG/M metagenome (GOLD analysis project Ga0154977, IMG submission 105945) | Candidatus Levybacteria bacterium RIFCSPHIGHO2_01_FULL_38_26 | reverse complement strand
ACATATTCCAAAAATCCTTCAACATTACGCTCGACAAACCCTGGGGAATCATCAACCAAATTGCAATTTTGGCGTTAATCGTGATTCTGGCAAAGTTATTTTAATCTTGTCATGCTGAATTCATTTCAGCATCTAGCATTTAATTACTCGACGCGATCGCGTGTACTTGTTAAATATCCTAGGGTGCAAAGCTAAATTCACCCCTAGGGTGTACAAGAAGTTGACAAACAGTTCTTACGGTGGAATACTCAAATTATGAATCTTCCAAAAGAAATATCTACAATTACTCCCCTCTCAAGATATCTAAGTTTATTTGTAATAATTGCGCTCCCATTTATTGGATTTTATGTTGGCTTCAGGTATGCAGAGCGCTTTGCCGAATACATCCAAAGCCGTGCGTCTGTGGATCAATATCTTTTAAAAACCCAACCCGCCGCCACCCAAAGCGCATCAACCGAAAACCCAGATTCAATCGGGGAAGGATGGAAAGTGTATTCTTTACAATCAGATTTTGAGATTAAGTATCCACAATCCTGGAATTTTTATAAGTTTCAAGAAAATGATATTGCATTTGGGCCAAAAGAATTAATACAAGCAAACCGCGAACGGTTAGAAAATCCTAATACAGGAGCTATGATTGGGGGTAAAGCTTGGCCAGTGGAAATAGAACCATTAAATGATACTCTGTATTTCTATGGTGGTAACAGCGAACCTTTTATCTCAGATGATCAAAGAAAAGTTAGTTCTGAAGAAGTAATTATAGACGGAATACATGCTGTAAGGTATACAATCGTTTTTAATTATGAAGCTCCATACATTAGCAAGGGAGACACTATTGAGGTAGTAATTATAGAAAAAGGAGCTAAAACTTACTCAATAACATTATCTGATCAAAGATACAGAGATATTTATGATCAAATCCTCTCCACCTTCCAACTCACTAATCCATAGTGTCACCAATGACTAAATACTGGCAACAAAAGTGAAATTGTCTTATGCCCCTTCGCCCAGCTTCATGGGCTACGGAGGCATATACCAAATTTTGTAAATTTAAGATAGTGGTATACAATATTTCTAATGAGTAAATCCTCTATACTCCTTGGCAGTCTGGCGACAATCGTTATAATTGAGCTATCTTTATTTTTGTATCTAAACACCGAGGAGTTAAAACGCTACAAAAAAGAGTCAAGCCTTAAAAACCAATTCAAAACTACAGAAAATATCGGTCGAATGATTGTCACGGCAAAAACGAATGATTCAAGAAATATTCAGGTTGGAGAAATAATTAACGAATATTCCAAAAAAATAGATGGAGACCTCAGCATATACTACAAAGATCTTACAACAGACGAATCTATCATATTGGAGGGAGACAAAAAATATTATATGGCAAGTCTCTACAAAATAATCCTGACTCTTTTTCTTCTTGATGAGGTTGAAAAAGGCAATATTACCCTTGACGCGCAGGTTGGCACCAGCAGTGCCAAGCTTGAGTTTGCTTTGGAAAAAATCATAACAGAAAGCAACAATGAATACGCGGAAATTCTAGCTGATGAATACGGATGGAAAGCCATAGAAAGAGCAATGAAGGAAAAACTTGGCATTGAATTTAGTTTTGGCGAAGACCTTGAAACTTCAGTAAAAAATATTGGGACTCTTTTTGAAAATATTGCTTTAAGCCTAAACACTGAAAGAGCTCACAGCGAATATATTCTAAAGCTTCTGCAGAACCAAACCCTTACTTCAAAACTTCCAAAATACCTCCCATCAAGCGTTTATTCTCACAATAAAACAGGAGAACTCAACGAATACTCGCATGACGCTGGAATTTTTTATACACCAAAAGCAAATTATGTTTTGGTATTTATGAGCAAAACCCAAGATCCCAAAAGCACCAATGAACAAATGGCACTTATGTCCAAAGAAATCTACGAATCTCTAAACGGATTGTAAAATGATATAATATTAATGTTAAAAAAATGAAACTTCCAAAAGAACTGACTACAGTAACTCCTCTGTCCAAATACCTAGCTCTATTTCTACTCATCGCACTTCCCTTCATCGGCTTTTATCTGGGCTTTAAATACCAGGAAGTATTTGATCTTTCCAACCCCACCCCAACCCCTACGCCTTTAGCGATACCAACAGTCGACCCCTCGGTAACTGCAAACTGGAAAATATATAAAAATGAAAGAATGGGAATATCTTTTAACTATCCTTCTGAGTGGTACTTATTTGCAGATATAGCCGATAGTGTTCAGATTATTTCTACTGATCCGGAAGAGGGCGGAAACTGGGCAGGATTCAATATGCAAACTATACCGCACAGAACACTCTTTACTGATGAGACATTTATATCTATATTAGAAAATAACTTCCTGGGGCACCGTGAGAAAAATGAACTGATCCCTATTGAAGTTGATGGTATGACGGCATATAAACTTGAACCAGATGCAATACCTGAAAATTTATCGATGACGGAGATATTTTTATACGAAGGAAGTAACATATACAAGATAAAACTGATTGAAGATGTTGGATTTCCTGAAAGAAATGAAAAACAAATAAATACCCAAATCCTCTCCACCTTCCGCTTCACTAATGAAAACAATGTTGAAGCGGCTTGCCTAGCTGATGCAAAGATGTGTCCGGATGGAAAAACTTGGGTTGTCCGCCAGGGACCAAATTGCGAATTCGCCCCTTGCCCTGAGTAAAATTATTTCTAACTTTTGATTTGTGCTTTTGAGTTTTGATTTTTGATTTTTGAATTACCGCTGATGTCTTCCAACTTCCACGCCGCGAAATCGCATTTGGGGTAATTGGAGCAGCCGAAGAATTTGCGGCCTTTTCTGGTCTTTTTCACTATTACGTCCCCTCCGTCTTTTGGACATTTTAAGTTTGTTTTCTCTACAAATGGCTTGGTAAATTTACATTCAGGAAATTTAGAGCAAGATAAAAACTTCCCAAATCGCCCTGTTCTGATCACGAGTTTTGATCCGCAGTTAGGACAAATTTCATCAGTCTCCTCAACAGCTATTTTAACCCTAGCGGCGCCTTCTACTTCCCCCAATTTTTTTTCAAAAGGCGAATAAAAATTCTTGATCATCGGCTCCCACTCTTTCTCTCCGTTTGCGATATTATCAAGCTCATCCTCCATTTCCGCGGTAAATGGAATGTCATCGATTGTTGAAAAATTAGCAACCAAAAAATCATTGACAGCAACGCCTACAACCGTTGGCACAAATCTTCCCTGATCCCTCTCTATGTAAGCCCGAGATTCGATTGTTGCAACTATGCTGGCGTACGTTGACGGTCTTCCGATCCCTGCCTCCTCCAAAGACTTTATCAAAGACGCGTCGTTATACCGGGGCGGCGGCAAAGTTTCATGAAATGTTTTTTCAATTTTTGCAGGATGCAAAACTTCTTCTTTCTTGAATTCAGGAAGTTTATTGTCACCAAGTCCCGAAGGATTAACCTTTAAAAATCCATCGAAAATCAGAACCGACCCATTGGCTTTAAATCGAAAATTTCTTTCTCTTTTCGCATCTGCAATGACAGTTGTGGACTCCGTGATCGCGTCAGCCATTTGGGAAGCCACTGCGCGGCGCCAAATCAATTCATACAATTTTCCGTACTGTTCTCCCAATTGATTGCTGATTGCCGATGTCTGATTGCTGACTTTTGTTGGTCGAATTGCTTCATGGGCTTCCTGAGCCAATTTTTGTTTTGTGGAATAAAACTTCGGTTTTTCCGGCAGATATCTTTTACCAAACTCTTTTTCTATATAATTTCTGGTTGAAAAAAGAGCAGCGTTTGAAATAACCACAGAGTCTGTTCTGTGATACGTAATAAAGCCTTCTTCGTAAAGCTTTTGCGCCAGGCTCATCGTCCTTCTGCCATTTAAACCAAGCCTTCTTGCCCCGTCTTGCTGAAGAGTTGAAGTGGTATAGGGAGGCTGAGGGGATCGATGAACCTCTTTCTCTAATACATCTGAAACTACAAGAGACTTGCTTTTAAGATCATCAAGAATATTTTGTGCATCCTGTTCTGTCCCAATAATTGTTTTTTTATATTTATATTCTCCGTCATAAAGTTTTAACGTTCTTTGGACGTCTATTTTTTCACCATCAACTTCAATCAATTCAAAAAGGATATTATCAATATTTTCTTTTTTAACAAACGCTGTTATTGTAAAATACGGCTCTTTTTTGAAATTTTCAATCTCCCGTTCCCGCTCTACGATAAGCCTTAGAGCCACTGACTGGACTCGTCCCGCGGACAAGCCACGTCTTACCTTTTTCCAAAGAAGCGGAGAAAGCTTGTATCCAACCAGTCTGTCCAGAACACGTCTTGCGGTCTGCGCGTCAACCAAATTAGTATCTATCACGCGAGGATTTTTAAACGCCTCATCAACAGCCTCTTTTGTAATCTCGTGAAAAACAACTCTCTGGTACTTTTGAGTTTTGCCGAGCATGTCTTTGACGTGCGAGGCGATTGCTTCTCCTTCCCGGTCAGGGTCTGTAGCAAGAATTATTGAATCTGATGTCTTTGCTGCTTTTTTTAATTCGGCGATAGTTTTTTTCTTGTCCTCTACAACTTCATATTGCGGATTGAATCCATTATCAACATCCACCCCAAGCTTGCTTTTGGGCAAATCCATAATATGTCCCATGGAAAATTTGATCAAATAATCTTTTCCCAAAAACCGCGAGATCGTTCGTGCTTTTGTAGGCGATTCAACAATAACCAATTTCATGTAAGTACTTATTGTAGAGTAGATTATACACGAGGTGTCAAGCCCCACTTCGCCAAAAGACTTCGAGACGCGCAGATCCTCCGCTAAATCGAAGCATGAGGCGTATTCGAATAGAATTGAAAAGCCGAATGCTGAGATTAGGAGGATCAAGAGGCAATAGAAAAAAATCCTGTGTCTAAACTTTTTATCATCCCCTTAATCTCCATCAAAGAAAGTAGGGTTCCAGTTTTTGATGAGCCGAATCCCGACCGCCTGACAACCTCATCAAAATGCAAAGGTTCGTTTTGTAAAATCTCAAGAATCATCCATTCCTCCTTCGTTGCGTTCCCAACTTTTGAGTTTTGCTTGCCCGCCGAAGTTTTAACGGAGGCAGGAACTTTGAGCTCTTTTAGAATATCGTATGCTGATGTAACAAGCTTCGCACCCTTTTGAATCAGCTTAAAAGGTCCTTTTGACATTCCTGATGTAATCGGTCCCGGCACTGCAAAAACCGGACGGTTAAACTTTCTTGCATAATCTGCTGTAATTAAAGCTCCGCTGTCTTCCGCTCCTTCTGTGACTAAAACCCCAAGAGACAAACCGGCAATTATTCGATTTCTTGAGGGGAAAGATCCTTTTGTTGGAAGTTGGCTTAGCGGGTATTCCGAAACTATTAAACCCATGCTCTCAACTATACTATTATATATGCCCTGATTCTCCCTTGGATAACAGCAATCAACTCCGCACCCCAAAACCGCGATTGTCTTGCCGTTATTTTCAAGAGCGGTTTTGTGAGAAACAGCATCAACACCCATCGCAAGCCCGGAAACAATTGTAAATCCAGCCGCGGCCAATCCTTCTGTAAACATCCTTGTGACTTCCCTGCCGTATTGAGTGGTTTTGCGCGTCCCAACAACTGCAATTGTTCTCTTTTCTATGTCATCCTGAGCAGAGCGAAGGATCTCTACATCTCCTCTTATATACAAAACAAAAGGCGGATTTTTTATTTGCGACAATAGCTTTGGATACTCTTTATCTTTTAACGTCAAGAAAGAAACACCTTTTGATTGAACTTTTGCCGCGTAATCCGAAATAGAAAATTCATTTCGAAAATCATCAAACTTGTCCGTTAACTTTTCTCCCAATAACTTTGCCAAGTCTGACTTGGTAGCCCTCCATGCGTTCTTGGCGCTGCCAAACCGACTAATTAGCTTCTTGAACTTCATCGGCCCAATTCCCGAAAACGCCGAAAACCCAAGCCAATAATTCCTCTCACTCATATCCCATGCGTGAAATAATATTCTAAAATCTCCTTCGCGATAGGCGCCGCGACGTTTGATCCCTCACCGCTGTTTTCTGCCAAGACAGTTACTACAATTTCCGGATCATAGGCTGGCGCAAAAAGTGTAATCCAAGAATGAGGCATTGTATCTTCCCCGCCTGTTTCAGCAGTCCCAGTCTTGCAGGCAATGCTTACTTGTCTGACGTCCGCTGACCCTGATGCCTCAGGAACCCCCTTAAAGTTATCTCCATCAATTCTTAATTCTGAATTCTTAATTCTGAATTCGAATAGCGGCCACGCGACCCCTCCCGGAGCACAACTTTCAATCATTCCTTGCCTAATAAGATTAACTGTCTTATCATCCAAAAACTTCTTGGTTTTTACCTCTAATTTACTACTTCTTAAAAGGTGTTGCTGATAAAGACTTCCACCGTTGGCTATCACTTGTGTCCAGACATTAACTTGCAAAGGAGTAGTTAGCAAAAACCCCTGTCCAATTCCATAATGATATGTGTCTCCCAAATACCATTTTTCTCCAATTACTTTCTCCTTCCAGGAAGGCGATGGGACTAATCCTTTTTGTTCTCCTTCCAAATCAATACCCGTAGGCTTGCCAAGTCCAAATTTTTCCGCCATAGAAGAAATCTTTTCAACCCCTACTCTCTCTGCTATCTTATAGAAAAAAATATCGTTTGATCGTGAGATGCCCTTGACCAAATCTACTTGCCCGTCCTTCCCTCCATACTGCGTGAAATACCAATTGGCAAAAGAAAACTCGCCAACTATCAAAATACCAGTATCCTCTACTTTAAAATTCTCATCGATAATTCCATTCTCAAGCGCAGAAGCAGCAACTACCAGCTTGAATGTTGAACCAGGCGGGTAAAGTCCTTGTGTTGCCCTGTTTAAAAGCGGCTCAGAATCGCTGTCCAAAAGTATCTCATAAACATCTCTGTACGCCGAATCAGATGCAGTTTTGTAATTATCTCCCAAAGTAAACAAATTCGGATCAAAAGACGGTTTTGAAAGAATAGACAAAATCTCTCCATCCGACGTTGTGACAATAGCGACACCTTTTTCTACGTCTTTCATTGCTAGGTAAACCGCGCCTTGCAGATTTGCGTCAAGAGTCAGGGTAATATTTTCTCCAGGGACTGGATCCGTTTGACCAAGTTTTCTCACAGTTTTGCCAACGCTATCTACCTCTGTCAATACTTTTCCGTCTATTCCTTTAAGGAGACTATCATACCTTTGTTCTATTCCTGCTTTACCGATTAAATCACCCATATTGTAATCTGAAAATTCTTTCTTTTTCAGCTCCTCCTCTGATATCTGACCAATGTATCCCAAAACATGCGCAAATACATCTTTGTATGGATACGAACGGAGACTGTCTATCTCTAAATTCTCTTTTCCCGCTGCTATCAAAGACAAAGCTTCTGTATTGTCCAAAACTCTGGTTTTACCATTAACAATCTCTCTAAAACCAGGAACATTAAAAACCAAAGCCTTGCCATTCCTGTCAAAAATTACTCCGCGGCTAGCATAAATCGTGCTGGTCCTTGTTCTGTTTTCATCCGAAAGACTTCTATAATAGCTGCCTTCTACAATCTGTAGGTATAAAAGCCTAAAAATTAGAATTATAAGAGACGCGATCAAAACAATAGGCACAAAAAGACGCCTGACTCCACTACTTCGGTCAAAAAATTTACTGCTGCCTCTCTTTATTTTTTCTGTTATTATGTGGTCTGAAAACGCAACGCCTGGTTTCATTTTTGATATTTAAAAGCAATAGTTAACAATCTAAACAACAATACTCCAATTACCGAGCTCACCACCGCCTGTTCTAAAACATGATTGTATCCAAAAATGAAAAGGTACGAAAGTGTCCCAAAAAACGAAGATAAAAACACAAAGGGAGCAGTCTGTATTTCAAACTTACGCTCATACAAAAATACTAAAAATATAAAAACTACAAAAAATGTGCTGCTTTGTCCTAATGTCCTCACAAGAATTATATCCAAATACAAACCCATAAAAAATGCCAAAGCAAAAACCGAAAAATTGTTCTTAAAAATAACCGAAAGACAAAGTATCACAACAAGAGCCAGCGGCAAGGTTGTGATGGCTCCAAAAATAACCGAAGCAACAACTATAAATATCAAAAAAAGCCACATTTTATTACCTCTCAACAACAATAAAGACAACCGAAAGCCTGTCAAAATCAAGGAGACTTTTTAATTCTGCCTTTTGAAAGATAGCTGCTGGAATCTTCTCGATAGACTCAATTCTTCCCACGACAAGGTTTGGAGGTATGCCGATTCCGTTGATATCCAAATCTCCTTTTGTCAAAATGAGGTCGTCAATTTTTAAGTGTTCAGATGGAAGCACGTTTTCCAGAGTTATTTTATCCTCCCCCTCGCCCCTCACGACTCCAAGGACACCGCTAAATGTCTGTACAGGTAAAGCTATGGAGGGATTGGTAACAAGATCTGCTTTTGACAAGTAATAAGACACCTTAGTTATCTTCCCAACAAGGTTATTTTGAAAAACCACACCGCTTCCCACCCTCACATTATCTCTCTCCCCTTTATTCAAAATAATCTCCTCAGGTTCTGTGACTCCGGGTACAAAACCTGGCGCGCCAACAATTTGAGCCGGCAAGAGACTGTCGTTTCCTAAACCTTCTGTCTGAAATTGAGAAAGGAGAGCTGCATTTTCTTTCATCAATTTTTCCTGATCTAAAAGTTTGGAGACAAGTTCCAAATTCTCGTTTTTGAGCTTTTCTATTTCTTTGTCTTTAGGAATAAATGGCAGATTTTGAAACCACCCATAAACTGTTTTTGGAGCAAAAGAAGTCGTTTTTTCCAAAAAAGGCAGAGTGCCTGAAAGCATGCCGTACAAAGACAGTCCCAGGATAATAATTGAGAGTACTAAAAAAATAAAAAAAATTGGAAAAAATTTACTCTTTTTTTGCATGAAACCATTCTAGTGCGTTTAGAGAGATGATGCAAGTTGCGATTGAATTCTTTTGCGCTTCTGATTTAGCGGGTCACTTACATCAAAAGCGATATCGAATGGCCAACTACCTTTATTTGATTGAGCCTCGTCTTCCGAAATAGGTAAAGTGATTGCTCTAGTAAAAACCAACATGCTATCATTTATTTCTTTAATTCCTTCGTTTCCAATTTCGTCATAAATACGTTTTTCTTTTTTTTGAAACTCTTTTTTTCTATCTTCACTATCAACAACAAATTGTCTTCTTTGGGCAAAATACTCCCCAATACCTTCTATTCCCATAAAACGTGCCTGGTTAACAGCAAGGTTGGAAATAATTGATTCTTTAAACACCTCCTTGTCATCTTTATAAGGCAAACTTTGCAGTACGGATTGTTCAATAAGTGCCGGTTTTTTAGGTAGAATATCTGTAGCAAATATGGCAATTTTTATACCCTCTTTGAACTCATTGCTTTTTGGTGAAAAATCAAAAATTCCGAGTACAAAATTATAATAAGCGTGCACTCTTTGATTACGGCTATTTGGGCCTTTAAAATAATTTGAAAGAGCATCTTTCGCAAAGTCCTGCGAAGAAGATTCGCTTTCATAATGTCTTATTTTGCCTTCAATTTGTTCACTTGCAAATCCTTCATCAGAATACACTCTTACTAAATCCGCCGCTTGTCCTGGAGTTACTTTATCCCAATTCTTTCTAATATCCTGCATTGCCTCCTGTCTGACAAGGTCATAAAAAGACTCAGTTCTCTTGCCGCCCGTCTGTTGAGTCTGATCACAATCGCTCCTTTTCCAAACCCTACCAGCAACAACTATTTCTTGCGGATTCTCTAATATTCTTCTAGCAGTTTCTTGGACAAAGTTTTTTGCTCTTCTTCTTTCAGCGCCATTGCTTTTTGGTAAAGCATTATATGTATTTAATGTATCTTGCGACCAGAACGCTATATTTTCTTGCCAAACTAATCTTTTACCAACTATGCCTAAAGCAGTATCAACTAACTCCTCTGTTCTATTGGGTCGTGAAGTCTCTATCCTATTCATACAAAAAGATATTATAAGGCAAGTTTTCTGTATGTCAAATAAAACTTATTGAGGCTTTACTGCAGTCCGCCTGTTACCCTCACCCTTTTAAGAAGTGATTCGTCTTCCAAGACCTTGCCAGTTCCCCGAATCACGGATGTGAGAGGATCCAAAGATCTTATAACCGGTATTTTTATTCTCTCGACAATCAGATGGTCAAGCCCAGGCAACATAGATCCTCCGCCTGTAAGAAGAACACCATGCTCTAAAATATCCGAGGTTAGTTCTGGTGGAGATTCCTCCAAAACATCGGCAATAGCTTCTATAATTTGTGAAATTACTGGCGACAATGCTTCCCGTACTTCAACTTCTGTAACTCGAAGGCTTCTTGGCAAACCTGTTTCGATGTCTCTTCCTCTTACAACCGCCATCTTCTCCCCTCTCTCTTGTTTTTCGCTTTTCGTTTTTCGTTTTGCGCTTTCTTCGTATGCGCTCCCAATTTCTATTTTCAGATTCTCAGCTGTGCGCTCTCCAAGTATAAGTCCATGCCGCAGTCTTATATAATGCAATATCGCCTCATCCATATCATCCCCTGCCAGCCTTAAGGATCGATTTACTACAATTCCGCCCAAGGATATTACAGCTATCTCTGTAGTTCCTCCTCCGATATCAACCACCATCACTCCCGTTGGAGAAAAAACAGAAATATCCTCTCCGATTGCCGCTGCCATTGGTTCCTCTATGAGAAATGCCTGTCTTGCTCCGGAAGTCAAAGCAGCCTCCCACACAGCTCTTCTTTCAACTTCTGTTACAGACGAAGGAATTCCAATAACTACTTTTGGCCTTGCCAAAGAAATAGACAAAATATTTCCGACCTCATGGACTTTTTGGATATAGTGGGATATCATTGCTGTTGCGGCATCAAAATCAGAAATAATTCCGCCTCGAAGAGGTCTCACTGTTTTTATCGTTGCTGGAGTTTTGCCAACCATTTTCTTAGCCTCAGTGCCAATCGCGATCATTTTTTTTGTTTTTTTGTGCATCGCCACCACAGACGGTTCTCTTATCGCGATTCCTTTTCCCCCCACCCAAATAAGAGTATTAGCTGTGCCCAAATCTATGCCTATGTCATGACTGAATAAACTAAAAAAACGATCAAACATCGCTTGCTCATCATACCATCTTGCCCAAGACTGAGCAATAAGGCAAAGATATATCTGGTTGAAAAAAATGTCCTTTTTCTGTTATATTGAGGACATGGAACCAAATCAACCATCTCATTCGGAAGCTCCTGGTCAAAGCATCTCTCAGGAGGTTACATTTTCTTTGGAAGGCAAACCAGCTTCTATAAGAGTTAACCAAGTAAACGACCTATTTAGCGACATACGCAAGTTCAACAATCAGTTTTCAATGAGAGCAATGATTGCAAAGCTTCTGACATCAAATTTAAGGACGCCTGAGGACCAACCCTCATCCGGTCTTAACCAGGTAGGACAAGAGACGCAAATGCTAACTGCCTCTGGAGTCAACCTAGTCCATGAATCTACTCTTGATAAACTGGGCCTTGATCTTGAACCAGTAGAAGGGAAGAATGCGCGACTTTTTACCAGAGGACAGAAAGTAGGAGAAGGTGAAATGCGAGTTAATATTAAAGATCGCGGAAAATTTCTAGGGTTTCTTCACGCACTTGACCCCCAGCAGGTTGAAAAAACAGAACTTAGGGAAAACCTACACAGTCTATCTAATATTTTAGCTCAACAAATATATGATCAGTACGATTTGCAACAACCAAGCGACGAGGCTTTGCAGCTTTTTGGGTCTTTGGAAAGCATTACTCAAGAGTACAAACGTTTGGGAATCGGTGGCATTGAGCGCCTGGAAACTTACCTTAATCATGCAAAGCATGGCGATTTGCGAGAGTGGATTCTTATAGAACATCAAAATTTGTTAAGCAATCCGGGCGAGTCTTTTGGACCTGCTGATTGGCAGGAAGACTCTTCCTTCGAGCGACTAAAAAGCCGCTGGGATAGAGCGCTTGCGGTACTTAGAATGACACAAGAAAATCCCAAAGCGCAAGATCTATATGGTCAATTATTTTCTAATTTAGCAAGGTCTGCAAAAATCGCACTAGTTGATTTGAAAAATCTTGATTACTGGCCAGAGGGACAAAAAGCTGAAATTGAGAAATATATGCAAGGAATAAATCAAACCTTTGAAAACCCACCACAATCACCACCCCAACCTAACCCAACCCCATAAAGTCTTTTGCCCGTTTCCCTCCAACTACTTGACAACTAATTTATGCGATCGCAGTAAAAAATTGTCGATCTAATCTTCATCCTTCTTGCCCAAAAATGGACAATATGGTAGGATTTTACTACCGTGTCATCCTTGTCATCCTGAACTTGATTCAGGATCTTGTCCCTAAAGAATTAGATGCCGAAATAAATTCGGCATGACAACTATAACAATGATGAATATAGCCAACATTTGTAACAAGATTATTGAATTCAGTTTCTACTCCCTCTTCTTCTTCGTACCACTTGCCTTCGCCAGCGATACATTCGAGCTTTTTGAATTCAACAAAATGTGGCTTACATATGGTCTAACTATAATTATTGCCGCCTCTTGGATCGCAAAAATGATTCTTCAAAGAAGAATTCTGCTTTGCAGAACGCCTCTTGATATACCAATTGCTCTTTTTCTAACTTCTCAAATAATTTCTACAATCTTTTCTTGGGATCCGCATGTCTCTATTTGGGGTTATTACTCGCGGTTTAATGGAGGACTTCTTTCGATGATCTCCTACGTATTTCTCTATTATGCATTCGTAAGTAATTTCAGAAATGAGCAAGCGAGGGGTGACGCGAGCGGAGGCGTCCAAAGGAGCGCATCTTCGTTCGCAGCGAAAGCAAGACTAGAAGGAGCACCTTTGGACGAGCGAGCGGCAGGACCCCGAGCTACAAGTGCTATCACAGTGGTCAAACGCTCGCTCTTTGTAAGTCTACTCTCCGGATTCGTAGTTGCTTTGTGGGGACTGCCTTCCCATTTTGGCTACGATCCAACGTGTCTTATTTTTCGAGGCACCTTGGATGTATCCTGCTGGACAGCAGATTTCCAACCTATGGTCCGCATTTTCTCAACCCTTGGCCAGCCAAGCTGGCTGGCGGCATACTTGGCAATTCTAATACCAATAGCAATTGCCTTCTCTTGCGTTGTCATCCTGAAGTCCAAAGGGCTGAAGGATCTCAAGCAATCCAGCAAAAAGAATGAGATTCTTCGCTCCGCTCAGAATGACAAACTCATTTCAAATTTCGGATTTTGGATTTTCTTACTACTTTCCGCTCTCTTCTATCTCGATCTCCTTTACACAAGCTCCAAATCGGGCTTTATTGCAATCTGGATTTCTCTGGCTTTTTTCTTTGTTTTATACATCTGGTTCCAAAGAAAACAAGTTACCAATCACGTCTCTAATATATTGAAATATTGGTATTTATTGGTAGTATTTGTAGTATTGGTATTTATTACCTTCTTTGTCGGTCAGCCTTTTTCCCAGCTAGAGAAGTTTACATTTGAAGGAATTAAAAAAAACATAACCAGCACCAAAACTACTATAGAAAGTAGATCTGAAGAAACCCCTAATGAACAAAAGTTTGCCGGTGAGCTAGGCGGAACTGATTCAGGCGAGATAAGAAAAATTGTCTGGCAGGGCGCTTTTGATATATGGCGCAGTCATCCAATATTTGGAACGGGTGTTGAGACTTTTGCTTTCGCATACTACAAATTCAGGCCAGTGGAGCACAATCTGACCTCTGAATGGAATTTTCTCTACAACAAAGCGCACAATGAATACCTAAATTATCTTGCAACAACAGGAATCGTGGGGCTAGGAGCATATTTATCAATGATTATTCTTTTTCTTTTATTATGTATCAAGTATTATGTATCAAGTATTAAGGAAAAAAAACATAATACACACTACATACTACTTAATACTGGTCTTCTAGCAAGTTATATTTCAATTTTAATAACCAACTTCTTCGGTTTCTCCGTAGTAATCACTAATATTTATCTTTTCCTTATTCCCGCTTTTGTTTTTGTGCTAACAGGCATGATTGAATCCGAGAAAAAACATGAATCAAAAAGCAATCATATAACTCCCTGGCAGTGGACTTTTATTGCTCTTGTAGTAATTACCTCATTTTATATGCTTACCACTCTACTGAGGTTCTGGAACGCGGACAAGGCTTATGGCCTGGGATCAAATCTTGACAAAGCTGGCGAATATCAGCAGGCTTACTCTGTACTCCTTGAAGCAGTAGGAAAAAGACCAAGCGAGCCGGTCTTCAGAGATGAACTAGCAATTAACAACGCTGTCTTGGCATCTGCTCTTTTGAGCCAGGAGCAAACACAAGTCTCCACCGAAACAGCCTCTCTTGCAGATCAACTTGCTCAAGATGCGATAAAACTAAATGACATGATAACATTAGAACATCCAAGCAATATAATTTTTTGGAAAAGCAGAGTTCGGATATTTTATGCTCTTTCTCAAGCTGATCCCAGCTATTTAGGCGGTGCGCTTGAAGCAGTTAAAAAAGCTCAAACTCTTGCTCCAACAGACGCGAATATTTCCTACAACCTCGGGGTTTTATACGGGCAAAACAATGAAATAGAAAAAGGAATCAGTGCTTTGGAAAATACAATAAAGCTCAAAACTGATTATCGCGATGCCCACTACGCCCTCGCGCTTTTTTACCACGACCAGGCTATTGACGACAATGGCAATGTTGTAGATCGCGAAAGACTGAACAAAGCAATTACGAAGCTGCAATTTATCTTAGAAAACCTCGGTGAAGATGACACAGTTGCCCAAGAAACTCTAGAGCAATGGAAAAAGTTGTAAATCCTGTGTTATAATTAGCCTTGTGTTAAAAATCGTAACCGCTCCTAATCCTATCCTTTCCGGATCTTCAAAGAAGATTTCCAAAATAGACAAAAATATTCTAAAACTGATCAAAGAAATGGAAGAAACTCTTTCGGCGGCAAAAGACCCCGAAGGAGTTGGACTGGCTGCTCCGCAGGTCGGAAAATCTCTGCAACTGTTTATCACCAAACCAACTCCAAAATCCCCTATTCAAACATTTATTAATCCCCACATCGAATCAAAGAACGAAGCGAATGTTTCGTCTACAGACACGGCAGCACCCCGAGCAAAAAAACAGACAAATTCAACCAAACTCGAAGGCTGTCTCTCTCTCCCCAGCATATGGGGCACTGTCAAAAGAAACCCATCAATTACCTTATCCTATCTTGATAAAAAAGGAAAAAAGCACGCCAAAACATTTAAGGGGCTCTTTGCAATCATCATCCAGCATGAGATAGACCACCTCAGCGGAATTCTTTTTCCAAAAAGAGTCTTTGAACAAAACAACAAGCTCTTCAAATCCCACAGAAACGAAAAGGGAGAGGATATTTTTGAAGAAATAGAATTATAAAAATAACACCCAAAAAATTACATGAATAATGTTAAAATTATACTCTTTGGATCATCCAGATTCATAATTCCTGTAATCGAAAATCTTAGAAAAAACTTTGATTTAGTAATGGTTATTACAACAGAAAAAAATCCTGGCGATTCTGTCCCCAGTTTTTGTCAGACAAACAAAATTCCTTTTCTTTCTGTCACAACTCTTTCCGATCCGAAACTTAAATCATCAATCATAAATCTTAAGTCTCCTGTTGCTGTGCTTTCATACTTTGGATTGTTTGTTCCCGACTCTATACTAAACTCTTTTCCTAAAGGAATCATAAATATTCACCCCTCTCTTCTGCCAAAATATAGAGGGCCTACTCCCGTCCAAACAGCTATTTTGAACGGTGAGACAACAACAGGAGTCACAATTATAAAATTGGACAGTGAAATTGATCATGGTAAAATATTTACTCAAAAAACTATAGAAATATCTGAAAAAGATACTACTTCTACATTGCATGAAAAGCTTTTTTCATTAGGGGGAGAACAATTAATACCGGTTATAAAAGATTATCTAAACGGCTCTTTAAAACCGCAAGAACAGGACCATTCAAATGCAACTTTTACAAAAAGACTATCAAGAAATGACGGCTATATAGATTTCAATAATCCCCCGTCAAAAGAAAAATTGGATAGAATGATTAGGGCTTATCATCCTTGGCCGGGAGCATGGACGAAGTTCAAAGTTAAAAGTTCAAAGTTAAAAGTTATAAAATTCCTTCCAGATAAAAAAATTCAAATCGAGGGAAAAAAACCAATGAGTTACAAAGATTTTACAAATGGCTACCCTGAAGCCAAAGAGAAGATAGAAAGATTTTTTTGAGGATAGATTCTCTTGATGCTCTTGATTTTGATTTTTTGATTTTTTGAATTCAAGAAATCTAGTTTTCAAAAATTCAAGTTCAAGAATATCAAACTTCCAATTTCAAGAGTTCTAAACTGCAACTACCTGCTGTTCAGGGGCAACTTTAGTAGAAGATTTTTTCTTCAGCATCCTCAAACACTTCGTGCAAAGTTTCATTCTCCTCATCAAACCATCCATGGCAACTCTTGCCTTGTGAAGATTGGGCTTGAATGTTCTTTTTGTTCTATTTTTGGCATGGGACACATTGTGTCCATACATAATACCTTTTCCGCAATTATCACATTTCATCGCCATAGACAAAACCCCTTTGACTAGATTATACTAGAAAAACACAATAAGCACAAACATGGAAATTATATTTGCCGTCACGACAATCGCCATTTTGGTTTTCTCGGCAATTCTACATGAAATCGCCCACGGATACGTGGCTGATCGATTCGGAGATCCGACTGCAAGACTCGCGGGAAGATTAACACTTAATCCAAAACCCCATATAGATCCTATGATGAGTATCTTACTACCGCTAATTTTGATCTTATCTGGCTCGCCTGTAATTTTTGGCGCGGCAAAACCAGTACCAATTGATCCCTTCAATCTCAAAGAAGGACTTAAGGATATAGCTCTTGTTTCCCTTGCTGGACCACTAACGAATGTTATTATTGCAGTCATTGCAGCCATAATTTTCCATGTCCTATTACCTATATTTGGGCAAAGCATAATTATTGCCATTCTTGGTAAAATTGTAGAAATAAACCTAATTCTTGCTATATTTAACCTTCTCCCCATCCCTCCCCTTGATGGATCAAAAGTATTCTCACTACTTCTTCCAAAAAATATGGCAAATGCTTACCTTTCACTATCTTCAGTTGGATTTTTAATCCTAATTTTTCTTCTATTTTTTCCTATTGGAGGATTCTCCATTCTAAGATTTATGGGTACACTTATTACATTCTCACTACGGCTCCTGGGATTATAAAATATTCAAAATTGACAAAGGACAACAAGTAACAGATAATTACAAAGAAAATTATGTCCAAACAAACCCTGGTTCTAATAATCCTGCTTTTCTTTTTTACTGCTGGGCTTATGGCTCTTGCGTTTATTAAATATTCTTATGACACCAAAACAGCTTCTCTTGCGCCCAAGTCAGTAGCGCCAACAATAAGCCCTAATTTACCAAACACTTCACTATTATTTGGAAAATTGCAGACTGTTCTTACAACCACACCAGCTTCTACCGATCCAGGCATATCCACACCCAGCGCAATCCAACAAAACATATCCAACAGTTACTCAATCCCCATTCTTATCAATACAGGCTCAAATTTTGTAACAGTAGTACAGCTTGAAATCGCTTTCGACCCAAACATATTATCAGATATACATATAGAACCGTCTGGTTTTTTTGATAGACCAATTATCATTCTTGATCAAATCGATTACAATCAGGGACGGATATCTTATGCCCTGGGAGCTGAGCCTCCAGAATCAGAAAACGACCTCTACCGGACCAGCGCAAATCCAGACTCAAGAGTTGGCAAAAAAGGACAAGCCACACTGGCAACTCTTTCGTTTAATTTGAACGCTTCAGTTTCGGCAGAACTGCAAAGCTCAGTAACTTTTCTTCCAAAAACGTTTGTAATGGCAGAGGGAGTCCAGGCGTCTGCACTAAAATCAACCAATTCCGCGGAGTTGATATTCCCCGATTGACTTTTTCGGTTGCATTTTTGTATACTGAGACTGCTCTTTGGTATTAGAGATGATTTCAGATTTTCTCGACAAATCCATCTCTTCTGAGGTACCCCACGTCGCATAAAGCTATAAGGGGAACGAAGCGAATTCTATTAAACCGTGGTTTTGTAGATAGCTTTCCTAATTTTCTTGGAGGAGAAATTCAAATCATCCTCGGTACTAAGGAGTGATATTATTCTTTGTTCCAATGTCATCCTGAACTTGCTCACCTCGCTGCGAAGCGGGTTTCAGCCCCTTTGATTTCCTTGCTTGATACGCCATCCTGTCTTTGATAAAATTAATTGGTATTTTGCCGAGATGGCTCAGTGGTAGAGCAGCTGTTTTGTAAACAGCAGGTCCCGGGTTCGAATCCCGGTCTCGGCTCAAAAAAGGCAAGCTCGATTTTTACTGTGATAAACAGCAGGCCGTCAGTTCGAATCTGACAGTCGGCTCACATAAGATAGTTGCTGAGGTGGCAGAGTAGCAATTGCACGTGGCTGTAGACCACGCGTCCGAAAGGGCTCCGGGGGTGCAATTCCCTCCCTCAGCACATATGCCGACATAGTTTAGTGGTAAAACGAGTCATTGGTAATGACTTGAGTGTGGGTTCGATTCCCACTGTCGGCTCAATACATCAATACTTAAATAAATCGAAAGGAGGAAACTATGGCTATAAAAGGAGAACACAGAATAAAAATAGGCCTTGTTTGTACGGTTTGCAAAAATAGAAATTATGTGACTACTCGAAATAAATTAAATACGCCTGACAAATTGAAGCTCAAAAAATTCTGCAGGCACTGTCGAAAAGTTACGGAGCACAAAGAAACGGAAAAACTGAAATAAATTGAAAAAGGACCGCTGGCGTTATATAATTCATATTA
>Ga0154977_109_pt2 | contig 25421 bp, 23 predicted proteins | sample RifCSPhighO2_01_FD_105945 | JGI IMG/M metagenome (GOLD analysis project Ga0154977, IMG submission 105945) | Candidatus Levybacteria bacterium RIFCSPHIGHO2_01_FULL_38_26 | reverse complement strand
CATTTGCACTCCAAGTATTCCCGCGCGGTTTCACAAAATATGATTCTGCCAGTGATGGCTGAGTGGGGGAGAAAAAAAGGAATAGATATCCTGTCAGTCTCTGACTGGACCCATCCCTTATGGCTTAGGGAGATAAGAGGACAGCTGGAAGAAGCTGCGGAAGGTTTATACAAACTTAAAGATCAAAACTCAAAGATCAAAAATGATAAAGAGCCATTTTTTTTGCTCTCAACAGAAATAGCCAGCATATATAAACAGGGAAACAAACTTCGAAGAATTCATAATTTGGTTTTTGTTCCAAGCTTTAAAACAGCAGAAAAAATCAACAAAGAACTTATGAGCCGGGGCTGCAACCTTATGTCCGACGGAAGACCGATAATAGGACTATCGTCTAGAGATTTATTGGAAGTAGTTTTGTCTATTGACCAGCAGTGCCTTCTTATTCCTTGTCATGTTTGGACGCCTCATTTTGGGATTTATGGTTCTGCCAGCGGTTTTGATTCGTTGGATGAAGCATTTAGAGATCTATCTTCAGACGTATACGGTGTAGAGACAGGTTTATCAAGTGATCCAGAAATGAATTGGCAGATTAGAGAGCTTAAAAATCGTTCCATTCTTTCTTTCTCGGATGCGCACAGTCCTGGGAAAATGGGGCGTGAGGCAACAGTTTTTGAGCTGGAAAAACCAAGTTACGAGAATATAAGGAGGGCAATCATTCGGTTTGGAAAAGACTCTCGTATTTTGTATACCATTGAATTCTATCCCGAGGAGGGGAAGTATCATTTCTCAGGGCACAGAAATTGCGCAGTTGCAAGGGGGCCTGAGGAAATTAAGAGAGACGGGAATATTTGCTCTAAATGTAAAAGACAGCTAACGGAGGGCGTTTTATACAGGGTCTCGCAATTGGGGGATAATTTATCTACCGAAAATCTTGATACAAAAATGAATTCAAATAACATAAAATGGTATGTGGATAAAACCAAAAATCATCCGCCATATGTAAAGATAGTCCCGCTTTTGGAAATTATTGCGGAGTCCTTGGGATTAACAGTGGGGAGCCAAAGAGTTAAGGCGAAGTTTGATGAACTTTGTCACGAATTTGGTTCCGAGATAGAAGTCCTTTTAAAAACTCCTATCGAATTGGTGCAAAAATCTGCAGGTGCAAAGATAAGCGAGGGCATAGAAAAGGTGCGTGAAGGATCTATTGTAATCGATCCTGGGTTTGACGGAGAGTACGGGAAGGTAAAGATTTGGAATCACAAAGAATCGGTAGTTAAAAGTAAAGAGGGTAAATCGGAAACGCAGATGGGGCTGGGGTTTTAGGTTATGTTTGAAAATCGTGAGCAGGCAGGAATGCTGCTTGCATTGGAAATTGAGAAGAGATTGAAAGAAAGAGATTTTGTTGTTGTGGCGGTCTTGCGGGGCGGGATAGTTTTGGGGAAAGTAATTGCTGACTATTTTGAAGCGCCTTTGGCACCTTTGGTGATCAGAAAAATAGGCGCGCCAATGGAAAAAGAACTGGCAATCGGAGCAGTAGGCCCTAAAAGAACAATTTATTGGGAAAAAGATTTACTAGAGCGTTTACGAGTTGACAATCGTTATAAACGAATTGGAGCAAAAGAGAAGACTTCCGAACTTGAAGAAATTGAAGGCAAAATAAAGGATAAAAAGATTATTGACTTTGCAGATAAAAAGACTATAGTTGTTGATGATGGCGTAGCAACAGGAACAACAGTTATTTGTGCACAAAAGTTTTTGAAAAAAGAAAAAGCAAAGTCAATCATACTTGCTGTTCCGGTAATAGCAGAGGATTCATTTGACAGCGTGAGCAAATATTTTGACAGAATAATAACTCTAAATAAAGTTCGTAATTTTTATGCTGTTGGGCAGTTCTACAAAGATTTTCCGCAGATATCTAATAAAGAAGTATTAAAAATTTTAAATTGATATGAAACTAATAGTTGGCTTGGGAAACCCTGGATCAAGATACGAGAAAACCCGTCATAATCTTGGCTTTATGGTGGTTGAGAAGTTTTTTAAAGACTTTGAGCTTGTCCAAAATACAAAATGGGTAAATGATGCAAGGTTTAGAAGCGATACGGCAGAGATTGTTTGGCAGCCAAAGCACGCAGACGCAGAAAAGGTTATTTTGACGAAGCCAAAAACCTACATGAACAATTCTGGTTTGGCAGCGAGTCTAATTAGCTCTTATTACAAAGTTCCAGCTTCGGATATTTGGATTATTCACGACGACATTGATCTTCCTCTTGGTTTTATGAAAATAAGATTTGGGGGAGGATCTGCGGGGCATAAAGGTATAGAGTCGGTAATGGAAAAACTTGGTACGGAAAAGTTTTGGCGATTTCGTCTTGGCATCGGGGCTCAAAAAGCAAAATGGAAAATGGAAAATGGAAAGTTGAGAGATACTGATGATTTTGTTTTGGGAGAATTCAGGGCGCCGGAGCGGGGAAAGATTAGGGAGCTTATAAAACGAGGCGCAAAAGCGATTGGGATGGGACTTGAAGAGGGATTGGACGCGGCGATGAATAGATTCAATACTAAGTAGTTGGTTTTCTGAAGTGGAGATTATAATAATCTTTTACGCTATTTGATATTTCTTCTTGCGCTTCTGCTGCGACGCCTGCGTCTTGAAGATCAATTAATAAAAGTTCATTAACATCTATTGCTTTGTCGGTTGAGTATCTTCCGTTTATTCCAAAGACGCGGTGTATCTTGATAAGCTCTTCTTTTGTAGGTTCTGACAGGCTTGAAAGATCAATAGATCTATTGCGCATTTCTAGCGGCAATTCTTTGTAGAAAACCGCACCAAAAGCTTCTCTTGCCACACTTTCCTCAGGCGTGCTGTTGTATCCATATAATTGGTTAACTATACCATGATGCCTTATTGTGTTATCAAGTGCCGTTGCCTTTTGAGGTCCTCCGTAAAAACGTCTGATCTGAGGAATAGTTTTGTAAATTCCATCATCAAGACCAAAGCGGTCTCTTGAAAACCTTTTATATATTTCTGGTTCAAGTTCATTTACTTTATTATCGACAAAGTCGATGAGCTCCTGCTCGCGCTCCATAGGTATGGGATATTGTTTTTTTTGTTGAAGACCTTCGACCAATCTTCCGTGAGGAGGAATAACAAGCAGTTCTAGATACTTTTGCAAGGAGCTTTTGATTCTAGCTTGCATGCCTTTTTGATAAGCAAAATTGCCCAGATTTGATTCTGGAAGGCTTAGGACATCCTTTACTGTTTGTATATTATAATTAGTAAATCTTTTAGTTATCTCAGAGCCTCTTTGAAGCAATAGAAGATCATTAAGTTTCTTGTCAAATATGGCCCCTGGCCGGTTGCGGCCATTTAGCTTCTCAGTATAAAGATCATAGCCCAAACTTCCTTCGGGAAAAATGCCCCTTGAAAGAATTATCCATCCTGGGCGGATGAGAGTCTCACCAGATTCTGGATTATGCTGTGATTTGCCTTCAGATTCAGACATAGTACACGCGTATTATACCACGAGTTATTGTATAATTGCCTTGTGCAGTCCATAAAACATGTCCTTAAACATTTTGATCCAATAAAAGATAAATATATCAGCCGCGAGTTTCAGTCCTACGGCATGCATCTTGCTGAAGAATTGGACGATTATAAACACAGGGGTTTGTACATCAAGCTAGCCAAAATAACGCATCGCTCTATTCTTGAAAAAGCATTTTCTTTTGCCATAGACAGTAATGCAAAAAATAAAGGAGCGCTTTTTATGTGGAAGCTTAAGCAATTAAAAGGAGAAAAGAAGGAGTATAAGAAATGACTTCAAACAAGATTATCGCGGGAGCTGTTTTTGTTTTGTCGATTGTTCTATCGGTTGGTTTTTTTGTATTTAATGATTTTTTCGCCGGCTCAAGATCTTTGGGATTGATTGGGATCTTTATCATAAATTTTGTTTCACACGCGTCTTTTTTTGTTTCAGGACCAGCATTTCTGACAGTTGTAGCAGGCGGAAATTTGTATCCTCCGATTTTGGTGGCTTTAGTTTCTTCTTTTGGGGCAACTCTTGGGGAAACTATCAGTTTTGCTTTTGGAGCTTCTGGCAGGCATCTAGCGAATCATAAGCTAAAAAACAAAAAATGGTTTTATATCTTAAGTATATACTTTAAAAAGTATGGAGACATTATCTTGTTTGTATTCGCGTTGGTGCCCAATCCATTGTTTGATGCAGTCGGGCTTGTTGCTGGTATTTTTGGGTATAATTTTTTTAAATATTTTCTGTTAGTCTTGGCGGGCAGATTTATAAGATACTTTCTTTTGGCAAGTTTTGGCGCAACACTATAACAATTGATCTATGAAAACAGCGCGTATTTTTATCTCAGGTTTTGTGCAGGGAGTTGGATTTAGATATTTTGTTAAAAAAAATGCCCAAGATTTAGGTTTGACCGGATGGGTGAGAAATACTCCTGATGGCAGAGTCGAGGCATTCCTTCAGGGGTCAGAAGTGGATATTGAAAAGATGATTAAGCTTTGCCGAAAAGGACCATTCTTGTCAGAAGTAAAAGATGTTGGAGCAAGTTGGGAGGATCAAAGAGAAGATCTCGAGGGATTTAAAATCTTGCAATATGGGTGAAATGAAAGAAAAGAAAGTATTATTGGTGGTAAGCGAGAGGGGATATACGTGGGATGAGGTAATATATCCTTATTTGGAGTTTCAAAAAAGACACTGGCAAGTGGTATTTGCAACGCCAACAGGTGGAATTCCTAATGTTGACCCCCTAAGCGTTGAGGTCAGGCTTTTTTGGAATTTGTTTGGCTTTGGGACCTCAAAAAAAGTTGCACCAAATTCAGAAAAAGGAAAAGAGATGCTGGCAATATTGAGAAAGCCGCTTGATTTGAGAAAGGCAAGGGCGGCAGACTATGATGCCATTTTTGTTGCAGGCGGGCACGGGGCATTGTTTGATCTGAATAAAAATATAGATCTTCACCGTTTGATCCTAGAATTCGACAACGCGAGAAAGCCGGTAGGACTTCTTTGCCATGCTTCTTCAGTACTTGCCTTCATGCAAAAAGACGGCAAGCCTTATTTGCATGACAGGAGAATTACCGGATTTCCTACTGCGTGGGAGCATTTTGTTCTTAAAACAGGCAGAGTTTATAAAGATTTTTTGCCTATGCCTATTTGGACGGGGAGAGAAATAGATAAGGCAGCAACGAGGCGATCGTGGTTTGACAGAATTATGGAAGTGCTAAATCCCTGGTATACGATTCAAGATAAAAATCTTATAACTGGAGTAGGTCCAAAAACAGGATCAAGACTCGCGCGCATTGTAGCAGAGTATAATTAATGTGGCAGCTTCTTATTAGTTAGCTTTTTAGTTATCCTTGTTCCTGAAAGATTTTATCGTGGAATTCCCAGAATTTTCCTTGTTCATTTGCGCACTCCGATGCTAAAGCAAACGGTTGAGCAAGCGGATGGAAGGGGAGAGGATAATGTCTGTAGTACATTACTACTTTTCCGGTGTCGATGTATTCACTTTTGATCTGAGGAAAAGTGCCTGTGAAAAATTGTCTACAGAATGGACATTCGAAATCTGAAAATTCAACTATGGTTACTTTTGCATTTTGGTCGCCAAGTGGCGGCAGAAGGCCATTATCAACAGAAACTTTTGGTTGATCTCCGCCAGGAGACTGTTCTTGAGCAAATGCTTGTTTTATAAAAATAGAATTGTCTTTAGAGTTATTTGATATGGCTAATTCTTGATCAATAATGGTTTTGAAGTTTTCGAAAGGCTGGGCTCCTACTATCATCGTGCCGTTAATAAAGAAGGTGGGAGTTCCGCTGACTCCCGCTGTTGCAGCATCTTGCAAATCTTTGTCAACATTGCTCTTGTGTTTTTCTGAGTCTAGGCAGCTATTGAAGTCATTTGTATTAAGTCCTAAGTCTTTTGCCCATTGTTTCATGTCTTCATTTGTTATAGTAGGTAGTTGATTTGGAGCTGTTTGAGCGGGGGAATCTTGATTAGGAGTATTGGACGATACTCCTTTTTCCAGATATGAAACTTTGGTAGATAAAGAACCTAAGAAAAATGCCGCGATAAGAAGGAATCCAAAAAGGATGGGCATGTAGAAGCTGCTTTTATTTCGCATGACTTTTATATACTACTAGGAGTTAATAGTACTTGTCAATAAGTATTACTCCTTGATATACTTAAAGCCAAATATGGATCAGGATAAAATTGATATTTCCAAACTTCCCAGGAAAGAAAGAAGAAGAATTCTAAGAGAACAAAAAAAACAAATGAATGCATCACAGCAAAAGAAAGGCATGGTTAAAAAATGGGGTGCTATAGCAGCAGTTTTAGCCTTGGTTGTCTTAGGAGGTTGGTGGTTTTATACAGAGGCTTCAAAACCAATGCCTGGAGTTGAAGTAGAGGATCAGGGCAGAGATCATGTCTCCAAAGAAGAATGGGAAAAATTCAAGTACAATTCAAACCCTCCAACATCTGGTCCCCATGATGTAGTATGGACAAAGCCTGGAGTTTATACCAAACCTCAGGGAGATGGACACTTGATACATAGCCTTGAACATGGATACATTGTCATTTCGCACAACTGTGAAATTAAAGAGCAAGAATCAATCCTTCAACAAGCTCAGGATAAAGATCAAAATGATCAAAACGAAGGAACGGAAAGCGCAGAGATAAATAAAGAATGTTTGGAGTTTGTAGAAAGTCTAAAAGAAAGAGTGAATAAGGATTCCTGGAAGCTTATTCTTGTTCCTCGGCCAAATATGGATACAGAATTTGCTTTGACTGCTTGGACAAGGATAGAAAAGTTTAACATAGAGGATGCAAATATGGACAGAGTAGAGAGCTTCATAAGCTCTTTGCGAAACGCCGGCCCCGAACAGACGATGGAGTAGCTCTCAGCTTTACTTTGCCTCGGAAACCATATAAAATGTAGTATTCTTTATGGATAATTTTCGGCTTTCAAGACTTTCCAATCTTTTGATTACCGCGTTTGAGAATGAGCACAAGCAGAGCCAAACTCAGAACGGGATAAATGTAAATCCTTTTGTTTCAGAAATCGCGACGTGGTATGAACGTCTTCGAAACGTGATGGATTACCGCGAAAAAGAAGTAGCAAGACGAGCGGCGATTGAACGGATCCTCAAAAGACGGCTTATTTTTGGCGGAGATGGAGAAAAGATAGCTGGACCTCTTATCAGAGAGCTTCTTTGGGCCCGATACTTTCCAGACAGCAGTATTACCGAAAATGAAGTTTCAAAAGTTGCGAAAATAATCGATCTTTACCTTGAGCTTCGCGAAGAGATTATAAACAAACGACTACACAATATCGATACAGACGGGCTTATCTACCAGCTTCTTTCTTCAAGGATAGAGATAATGCTTAATAAAAATAGAGACATTGACCGTATTTCAAATTTTATCTTCCATATTTTGAAGCAAAACATTATTATTACCGACGATAAGAAAGAGAACAAAGACATTCAGGTATTTATCGCAATACGGCGGACTTTTGCCAAAGACGACCGCGCATTTTTGTATTATCATTTATTCGATCAGTATTTTGGAGAATTGAATGACCATAATTTACCAAAGGTTGTCTCGAATTTCAGAGATGGATATCAAGAGGTTACCAGACAACTAAATTACAAACTAAAAGATAGAATTGCTTCTTATGTCAAAAAAGAACTCCCGCCGTTTTTGATTTTTGGGGATGTTATGCAAAGACAAAGAGGAGAAATAAGAAGCCTTATAAAGGATACTAAAAAATTTCAGGAGGTTATTTACAAGACTGCTGGAGTTCGTTATAGAACTATTAAGGACAAGGTGCAACGTGCGATTATTCGAGCAGTCATATTTATTCTTCTTACTAAGTTTGTTTTCGCGTTTTCTGTTGAGGCGGCATACGATAATTTGTTTTTGGGAAGGATCGCATGGGTTCCTATTGCTATTAATATTTTCGTTCCTCCGTTTCTTATGGTAATAGCAAGTTTGCTTATTAAAACTCCAGACAGGAGAAACACCAAAAGAATTTATGATAGGATTTTAAACATTCTTTCCCATGATGAGCCTACTCTAGGCAGGCCGTTGGTTTTAAGCCTAAGACCGGATAGAAGACACCCGATTCTTAATACGATATTTATGCTGCTTGGGTGGGTAGCGTTTGTTTTGAGTTTTGGATTTATTATTTTTATTCTCTCAAGGCTTGATTTTAGCATCGCAAGCACCGGGATATTTATATTTTTTATGGCAATGATCGCTTTTTTTACGTACAGAATTTCTCAAACTGCCAGAAGCTATACTGTTGAGGAAAAGCCGGGATTATTCGCTCCCATTTTTGATTTTTTCTTTATGCCTATTATAAGATTGGGGAGAGGGTTGACAGAAGGACTCTCGCAGTTAAATGTTTTTATATATATTTTTGATTATCTCATCGAAACGCCCTTCAAAGAAATCTTCCGCTTTCTGGAACAATGGTTTTTCTTCCTGCAGACTAAAAGGGAGGAGTTGGGGTAAAAGTTGAAACTTGCTAATTGACCTCAAAAGAGTTATGATCTCTTTGATATGACAATAAAGCGAAAATGGAAAGTTAATGTTCCAATTCTTGGTCTGGAATTTGATAGATCTAGAATTTTAAGGAAAGGACATACAGAAAAAGTTGTAGTTAATGGACTATACGGAGACGGTCGTGATAGAGCGGATACAAGATATCGTCTAAGAGTTTTATCGGATGATAAGATTTCAATGGAAGAGCTTGAAAAGCGAACAAGGAAAATTGTAGGATCTCAAGATTTTGTTCATTTTTTTAATGGCGAGGTTTCCAACTTTGAGGATTTACCAGATGCGCCATATATAAAAACTTACGAACAGGATGAGATAAATACGAGATTGCTTCATCATGGCTATGATGATAAGCTTTACACCTTAAACAGGGGGCCTTTAGTTGGGATAACAAGATCTGTTGGTGGCAAAAAGATTGAGATTGAATGGGAACCCACTCTACCTTCTCAAGCAAGAAAATAATTCGCGAAGCACATGCAAAATTGTATACTAATTTAGTAGTCTCGGAGTAGAAATTCTCCTGACTTTTTAAGGCTGTAAATCATCACAAATTCTGCCCCAGCGAAAATTGCGCGGGTTTTTAACCTCAAGCTCAGATTAATATTGTGATTGACAGAGAGAAGAGCGGTTTGGTATGCTGGACTAATTATGGCTGATACAACATTCACCGATGCTAATTTTGACCAGGACGTATTAAAGAGTCAAATGCCTGTTGTTGTTGATTTTTGGGCAGTATGGTGTGCGCCGTGTAGGATTGTTTCTCCGATCATAGAAGATCTTGCTAAAGAATATGAAGGAAAAGTAAAAGTTGGGAAGCTCAACGTTGATGAGAATCAAAATATGGCTTCTAAATATGGAATAATGAGTATCCCAACTGTTATGATTTTCAAAAAAGGCGAGCCTGTAAAAACAGTTATTGGAGCTCAGGGGAAGGATAAGTATAAGAAAGAGATTGAGGAAGTCTTGAGTTCATAATGTCATTCTGAACGAAGTGAAGAATCTAGATCCTTCGTTACACTCAGGATGACATTTTTTATATGTACGATGTTATTGTAATAGGCTCCGGCCCTGCAGGTTTGACAGCCGCTATTTACACCACGCGTGCAAACCTCAAAACGCTTGTTATAGCTGGCGTGAAGTGGGGCGGGCAGTTGATGTTGACAACTTTGGTTGAAAACTATCCCGGATTTCCTGAAGGCATTCAAGGACCGGATCTTATGATGGCAATGAGAAAACAGGCGGAGCATCATGGAGCAGAGATAGTTGATGCGGATTTCACCAGTGCGGATTTTTCCAAAAGACCGTTTAGCATTACAGCCGGGGATAAAACATATGAGGGGAAATCAGTAATTATCGCAACAGGCGCTGATACCAAATGGCTTGGGGTTCCCGGGGAGAAAGAAAAAATAGGACGAGGGGTTTCTTCTTGTGCCCCTTGCGACGCGCCATTTTTCAGAGAAAAAAATGTAGTCGTTGCTGGAGGAGGAGACAGCGCCATGGAAGAGGCTCTTGTTTTGACAAAGTTTGCAAATAGCGTGACTGTGATTCACAGACGCGATGAGTTTAAGGCAAGTAAAATCATGCTTGATCGAGCGCGTAAAAATCCAAAGATAAAGTTTGTAACAAATACGGAAATTGTGGAAGTGTTGGGACAAGACAAGGTAGAGAAGGTGAAGCTTAAAAATAACCAAACAAACGAAGTGACAGATTTGCCAGTTGATGGAGTATTTGTAGCCATAGGACATATGCCGAATACTTTGGTTTTCTCTGCCAAAGGCCCGCTTCGCAGCGAGGCGAGCGGATCTGCCTTTGGCCGAAAAGACATAGAGCTTGATGAACAAGGATTTATTAAAGTTCACGATCATACAAGAACAAATCAAGAAGGAGTATTTGTCGCAGGCGATGTTCATGATGCTAGATACAAACAAGCAGTAACTGCGGCCGGATTTGGCTGCATGGCAGCTCTGGAAGCTGAAAAGTGGCTTGAGAACCAATCATAATTTCTTCAAAATACTTTTTTTGATATCATGTCTTCATGTGGTTTTTCTATAGCCTTTCTTTTGCCCTACTGTCCTCTTTTGGTATATTCATAATCAAAAAACTAAGCAAAAAAATCGATTATCTTCCTCTTCTATACATTTTTCTGATTTTTAATATTCCTCTGACTTTTGTGCTTGTTTTATTTATAGGAGGTATTCCAAACACAACTTCCGATTTTTATATTTACATGGGACTCTCGGCTTTTTTGGACACAATTGCATTTGTCTTGGCATTTTTAGCAATCAGTAGATCTGATATATCTCTTCTTTCTCCGATTGCGGCTTTTAGTCCGGTTTTCACAACAATTATTGCGGCATTTACCTTAGGAGAAGTTCCTGATGAGAAAAAATTATTCGGCATTCTTATTGTAATTTTGGGTGTTTATCTTTTGAGCGTATCTCAAATAAAGAAAGGGATTCTAGTACCCTTTAAAGGTATTTTTACAAATAAGTCGGTTTTGTTTTTCTTGGTTTCTAATCTGATTTGGGCTATTACGCCGATTTTACAGAAAAAAGCTATTTTTGAGACAAATCCTCAAATTCCTTTGTTTGCCTCTTTGATAGGCATGTGTTTTGGTTTTGTATTCCTCACGCCTTTTGCCGCAAGAAGGGCTTTGGGATTTGCTAGGGAAGTAAAAAGCAATATGAAGTGGTTTTTGGCAAACGGTATAGGAACTGCCTTTGGGCAAGCCGCGGCTTTCACTGCTTTTTCTCTTGCATATTTAGGATATGTTACATCTGTTTTTAAGCTTTCAATTTTGTTTACTATAATCCTCGGAGGAGTTTTCCTCAAAGAAAAAAACATAAAAGAAAGACTTCTTGGCGCGGCAGTTATGGTTATAGGAACAATTTTACTTGCTCTTCCGTAATTTAACTTCACCGTGTCAGACGCGGCTTCACGAAAATACCAACGATCGGGTCGAAAAAACGATAGGCTGAATTTGAAGAGCAATACAGAGCATTGGTTGATCCTAATACAAAACTACAATTCTGATCTATTGACAGGCTGAATTAGCTTGTGGTAATATTGACACTGCAAGAGCGAATCGTTTTATGCAAAGAAATTATCATAAAGTAATAAATCACCCGTTGGGGCTTTTATTGTCTTCGTGAAACGATTCCTCTAGTTTGGCAGCAAGAAATTAAGTAGATAAAGCAAGCAAGTTTTTTTTGTGGATGACGAGGGAAGGGCCCGAAGTTTACCTGGTTGAACGCCTCGTTTGCAACGAGGAGGCAAGGGGTTCGATTCCCCTCGGGTCCACAATTTAAAATTAAAGATTTATGTTTTGGGGCAAGCCCCCTAGCAAGAGGGGGTTTACCTTAAAGCATAAATGAGTTGGCTCCTTGACAAGTGAAGAGAAGTAGAAAATTTTAAATAGTCTACTCATAACGTCGACAATGGATGCCTGGGAGATTTTGGCCGAGGAAGGACGCATATGGCGGCGATACTCGTCGGGTAAGTGTCATAAACTTTTGATCCGGCGGTTTCCGAATGGAGCAATCCCTCCGATTTTTCATCGGAGAACCAAGTATAAAAATATAACCGTAAGGTTGTATATAGTGTTTGGTGGGGCACGATGTGAACTGAAACATCTAAGTAACATCAGGAAGATAAATCAAAACGAGATTCCCTAAGTAGCGGCGAGCGAAACGGGAACAGCCTAAACGGTCGATTCGTCGACCGGGTTGTAGGGCAGGCGATATTTGATGAGTTGATCGTAGCAGAATGATCCGGAATGGTCATCCAAAGAGAGTGAAAGGCTCGTAAGCGAAACGAAAAACTCCAATAGTCTGTACCTAAGTACCATGGGGCACGATGAAACCCTGTGGGAATCTGGGACGTCCACGTTCCAAGGCTAAATACCAAAATCTACCGATAGTGAACTAGTACCGTGAGGGAAAGGTGAAAAGCACCCCGGGAGGGGAATGAAATAGACCTGAAATTGTCGACTAACAAGCAGAGAGAGCTTGTCGTAAGACAGGTGATCTCGTGCCTATTGAAGAATGAACCGGTGAGTTATCCTTATGTGCGTTAGCTTAATTCTGCATAGCAGAAGTAGGCGTAGTGAAAGCGATCCCTAATTGGGATATTTTAGTACATTTGGATAGACCCGAAACCGGGTGATCTAACCTTGAGCAGGGTGAACCCCGATGAAAATCGGGGGGAGGTCCGAACCCGTGGATGTAGCAATATCTTGGGATGACTTGAGGTTAGGGGCAATATGCCAATCGAACCCGGAGATAGCTGGTTCTCCCCGAAATATATTTAGGTATAGCGGTCGTCTCCACTTTCTAGGGGTAGAGCACTGAATTGCTACTGGCGGCGCAAGCCGTTGGAGCAAATCAAACTCCGAATACTAGGAAGTTACGGCGAACTAGTCAGACTGGTCGGGCTAAGCTGATCAGTCGAGAGGGAAACAACCCAGATTCTCATCTAAGGTCTCTAAATAAAAGCTAAGTTGCGAAGGAAGTCAAAGACCATAGACAACCAGGAGGTTGGCTTAGAAGCAGCCATCCTTTAAAGAAAGCGTAACAGCTCACTGGAGGATGGTAGTTGGCGCCGAAAATGTATCGAGGATTAAGCTTTTTACCGAAGATGGAAACCCGCCTTTGGCGGGTGGTAGGGGAGCGTTCTGCGTGCAGTGAAGCTGAATCGTGAGATTTGGTGGAAGGACGCAGAAGTGAGAATGCCGGTATGAGTAGCGAGAGTCCCGTGAGAAACGGGACCGCCGAAAACCCAAGGTTTCCTGTGCAATGTAAGTCAGCACAGGGTTAGTCGGTCCTAAGGGTGTTTCCTGTTTTTGGGATGTAACCCGATGGACAAGTCGTTGAAATTCGACTACAGGATATGCGTATTCCAAGGGGATGACGAAGGTGGAAGAGTCAAGTCTGCCGCAAGGCAGGTTCAAGCAGCAAGATAGGGTAAGCTGGAAAATCCGTTTATCTGATTAATCGAGCTGTGATGGAGAGTTTTCCGATTCATCGGAGGACAATTTGGTAGCTTTCAGCTTCCAAGAAAATTCTCATTGGGTCCGCCCGCAAGGGTGAGACAAATGCATATTTTACCGTACCGCAAACCGACACAGGTGGGTTGGTCGAGAAGACTAAGGCGATCGAGAGAAAGGTGATCAAGGAACTCGGCACAAAAGCTGGGCGTAACCTTTGGGAGATGCCCTGCCAGGTACTATACGGTACCTGGTTGCAACAAAAGAGTGCTTAGCGACTGTTTATCTAAAACACAGGTCCCTGCAAAACCGAAAGGTAAAGTATAGGGGCTGACGCCTGCCCAATGCTGGTAAGTCAATGATGGTGAGTGATGTCGCCGTAAGGCGACTGAGCTTGTTATCAAAGCTCCAGTGAATGGCAGCAGTAACTATAACTGTTCTAAGGTAGCGAAGTCCCTTGTCGGGCAAGTTCCGACCCGCACGAATGGCAGAACGACTGAGCAACTGTCTTGATCATCTACTCGGCGAAATTGAAATGGCTGTGAAGATGCGGCCTAGTTGTCCTTGGACAAAAAGACCCCAGGAGCTTTACTGTATCTTGGCATTTGAGAGTTTATTTTCCATGTTTAGCGTAGGTGGGAGCCCCGATTTAATCGGGGCGACGATGAAACACCACTCTTGAAAGTGAGCAATCATTACCCCTATGCCGCAAAAAAATCCGGCAGGGGAACAGTGCCTGGTGGGCAGTTTAACTGGGACGGTTGACTCCTATAGTGTAACGGAGTTGTACAAAGGTTGGCTACTCGCCGATGGAAATGGCGAGGATAGTGCAAAGGCATAAGCCAGCTTGATAGTGAGGCCTACAAGCCGAACTAGTGCGAAAGCAGGTCTTAGTGATCCTCCGATTGCGTAGTGGTACGCACGGAGCTTAACGGATAAAAGCTACCCTGGGGATAACAGGCTGATCGCTCCCAAGCGTCCATAGCGACGGGGCGGTTTGGCACCTTGAATAACATCGGGGCGCCTGCAGAGTAATCTGCAAGTCTGGTTATTCCAAACACATTTAGAGAGTGTGTTGGTTTTAGTAAATTGACTAGTCAAAATCGGTGAACACCAATATCCCGAACACATATTGGTCAATACCGAGGTGATGCAAAAAGAATGGTCCTAGCGATCCTTTTCTGCAGAACCGTATCGACTTCTATATTTAGTTAATATAAATATAGAGAGGAAAATTTTTGTTCATATAAAAAATATAATTTTCCTAAAAAGCTAGCCCCCGATATACATCGGGGTGAAGGTATAGTCAGAGCGCTTGGCAACAAGAGCGCGATGTCGGCTCATCCTATCCTGGGGGTGGAGAAGCTCCCAAGGGTCGGGCTGTTCGCCCGTTAAAAGGGTACGCGAGCTGGGTTCAGAACGTCGTAAGACAGTTCGGTCTCTATCCAGGACAACCATTGAGATTTGAGGAGATCCGATCCTAGTACGAGAGGACTGGATTGGGGGAATCCCTGGTGTGCCAGTTGTGGTCGAAACTTCGACCGCATTGCTGGGTAGCTATATTCCCAACGGATAACCGCTGAAAGCATCTAAGTGGGAAGCCGTCTCCAAGATTAGATCTCGTTCCGATGCAAATCGGGATAGACCCCAGGTAGACTACCTGGTTGATAGGCGGGCGGTGGAAGCACTGTGAGGTGTTAAGCTTACCCGTACTAATGGTCAAAAAGGTAGATTATTTAAATTTTGCTTCTCTTCGCTTTTTAGGGAGTCAAACAAAGTTGTTCCGGTGGTTTGAGCGAGCTGGTACTACCTGATACCATTCCGAACTCAGAAGTAAAACGGTTCAGCGCCTACGATACTGGGATTTATCCTGGGACAATAGGTCACTGCCGGGCTTTTTATGTTATAATTAGATATCTTAAATTTTAAGAAAGGTGGAAATGATGGGTGGCTACAATAAAATCAAAAATCAATAATAATACTTCTTATTCCGCTGGCGCAACTACAATGGCAGAGCTAATGAAGTCTGCCAGAGTCAGCTTTTCAACATACCACAAGGGCGACGAAGCGTCTGGGATTATTACTAAGCTAGATAAATCTGAAATTTTAGTCGACATTAATGCCAAGACAGAGGCGGTTGTCTTGGAGAAAGACAAAAAAATCTTAGGGAAGATATTAGCTTCAGTTAAACTCGGAGACAAAGTTTCGGTAAGGATTCTGAATCCGGAAGGGGAGATGGGTAATCCTGTTGTATCGATGCGTAAGTTTGTTGATGACATGGTTTGGGACAAGCTTTATAATCTAAAGAAGAACCAAGAAGTTTTAGATGCGACTGTTAACTCTGTTACAAAAGGGGGCTACTTAGTTACTGCTCTAGATGGGGTTTCGGGATTTTTGCCAAATTCTCATATCTCAAATTTGGAGAATCCAGGGGATTTGATTGGCAAAAAAATAAAAACGGTTGTTCTTGAAGCTAATCGGGAGCTTCGCAAAATTATATTTTCTCAAAAGCAAGTGTTAGGAATTGATGATTTTAAAAAATCTGTAAAAGGATTGAAAGAAGGGCAGGAGATTGAGGCTGTAATAACAAATATTGCCTCATTTGGCATATTCCTTTCTGTTTCCGTTGAAAAAAGAGTTGTGGAAGGATTTATTCACGCATCTGAGATTTCATGGGAGAATATAACCAATGTCCCCGAGGAGTTTAAAGTCGGGAGGAAATTAAAAGCTGTCGTTACAGGATTTGATGAGGAGTCAAGAAGAGTGCAATTATCAGTCAAGAGATTAACCCCTGATCCATTTGAGGAGAAGATAAAGGAATTTACTGAAGATAAAAAAATAAAAGCAAGCGTCACAAAAATTATTTCCTCTGGTATTCTTTTGGATTTAGGAGAGGGAATAATGGGTATAATTAAAAAAGAAAAAATACCTGCAAATATTACTTACAAGGAGGGTCAGGAAATTGAGGTGACCGTATCAGGTGTTGATAAGAAAAGACACAGAGTGGATGTCGCACCAGTCCTTCTTGAGAAACCGATTGGATATAGATAGAAATTGATTTAGAGACAACCTTAATGTCAGAATTATGTCACGCAAAATTGCTATTTAGGCTTATAATAATTCTTAGCAACCAACATGAGTATTAGAGAGGTTGAAAGTTCAATTTTGGACTTAAGATTGGAAGATGACATGCTTGAGACTCCAGGCATGTGTCGTTATGCCGCAGAAAGAATGTTGTATGTTGCAAACGAGTCCAATTTAGAGGAGCCGAGAGCAAATATCGAAATTTTAGTTTGGAGAAAGGCTTCTTCAACAGAGAAAGATATTCATTATGCGCTAAAAGCATCAAGTCCTGATGGAAAAATAATTTTTAATCCCAATCCTTCACCATTATTTCCGCAATATGTAGGTCCGGTTGAGAAAGCACCAGGATATATTCCTCAAATGACAGTTACTAAAGAAATATTATAAACAATTCTATTTTCCAATTTCTTATTTCTAAATTATACTAAAACAGCTATAATGTAGCTGGTGAAAAAATCAAGCACAGCATATGTTTGTCAGGAATGCGGGTACGAATCTCCCGAATGGTTGGGTAAATGTCCTGAGTGCGGGATGTGGAATTCTCTTCGTGAATTCAAAATTCCAGCCTCCGCCAAGACTTCAGCGGGCAAGCAAATCTCATCCGTTTCTCAAAAGCCCAGGAAACTTGGAGAGATTGGTTCTCATTCCGTAAATAGACTGTCAACCGGATTTTCGGAAATGGATGGAGTTTTGGGAGGGGGAATTGTAGCAGGATCAGTCATACTTTTGGCAGGAGATCCGGGAGTTGGCAAGTCGACGCTTTTATTACAGATAGCTTTAAATCTGAGTTTATCCAAGGTTCGCTCCTCCTTAAATTCTTCGGTTCTGTATATTTCCGGCGAGGAGTCGGGAGAGCAAATAAAGCTTAGAACAAGTAGAATTTACAAAAACCATAAGGATATTGAAAATGTCTATATTCTTTCTGCGACCAATACCGATCTTGTCCAAGAGGCTATTGAAGAGTACAAGCCAGGCTTGGTAATTGTGGATTCGATTCAAACAATGGAGTCTGAGAACGCAGGAGGTTTGTCGGGCAGCATTTCGCAGATACGCTACTGCGCCTCTCTATTTATTAAAATTGCTAAAACACAGAATATTCCCATCATTATTGTTGGCCATGTAACAAAAGAAGGAATGGTTGCAGGCCCTATGGTTTTGTCTCATATGGTTGATACAATCCTTTTTTTGGAAGGTGAAAAATCAAGCAGTATTAGAATATTGAGAAGTTTTAAGAATAGATTTGGTCCAGTTGATGAAGTCGGAATTTTTTCTATGGAGGCTGGTGGTATAGTGCAATCTAATTCTATCGAGCAACTTTTTTTAACAAAAAACTTACCAAAGAACGTTACAGGAAGTATTATTTCAGTTGCAATGGAAGGAAGCAGGGCTTTTTTAGTTGAAATACAAGGTTTGGTCGTCTCTTCAAAGATTCCGATACCGCGTCGAGTTTCTTCCGGAATTGATTACAAAAGGCTGGAGCTGATTTTGGCAGTCCTTCAGAAACACTGTAATATTCCGTTAAGCGGAATGGATGTTTTTGTGAATGTGGCAGGGGGATTAAAGATTTCAGACACAGCGGTTGACCTTGGTATTTGTCTTGCAATTTTTTCAAGTTTTAAGAATATTTCTTTATCGACCACTGTTGCAGTATCAGAGGTAGGTTTGCTTGGAGAGCTTAGGCCGGTACAATTTCTTGATAGACGAATTAAAGAAGCAAAGAAACTTGGATTTAAGAACGTTATCAGTCATAATACGTATAGGACGCTCAGTGAGGTGATAAGATCGCTGGGAAAAGGAGGGAATTATGGTTAAAAAGAACGTAGCTCCAAAAGTAAAGAGAGCAGAAAAGGAGAAAGGACTTCTTGTTAGGAATTTTCCTCCACGCCTGATCAAGGCTATGGCAGACGAAGTAGCGAAAATCGTTGTTGAACGTTTGCCAAAACTAATTCCGACTACTAAACAAAAAGGTCAAAAAATTCGCAAAAAATCTATACAAGACGGTGTTTTTTTAGACACCTCTGCGATTATCGATGGTAGAGTTTTTGATGTTATTAATTTAGGCTTGATATCTGGGGTTTTTGTGGTTTTGGAAAGTATACTTTTGGAGCTTAAGCATATTGCGGATTCAAAGGATGTTGTAAGAAGGGAAAGGGGTAGAAAAGGGTTGGAAATGCTGGAAAAACTCAAGAAAAACAGAAAGACAAAGGTTGTTATTCTTCAAAACAGCGAGAAGATGGAAGTTGACGAGGGGTTAATTCGCGAGGCAAAAATTTACAAGGGAAGGATAATCACATGTGATTACAATCTTGAGAAAGAGGCATCAATAAGCGGTGTCTTGGCTATAAACATAAACACTCTGGCAAACGTTTTAAAAGTGACAGCTGTACCAGGTGAGGCAATTCATATAAAAGTTCTTCACAGGGGAAAAGATTTGACTCAGGGCGTAGGCTATCTTGACGACGGGACAATGCTTGTTGTTGAACAGGGAAGCGAAGATCTAGGGAGAGATATTGATGTTATTGTCTCAAGAGTTATTCAAACTGCCGCGGGTCGTATTCTGTTTGCCAAGAAGATCTAATTTTATGAAGCTCAAAAGAGGTAAGAGTCCCTGCCCAAGACTCCTACCTCATTTCAACTCACAAAAAGACTTCTTAAAATATCAAAGTATATCAATCAAAACCGCAATTTTTAGCCTCCACTAGTTTTCTTGACATTTAATTTTTTTTTTGATACGAAATAATATGGCATTTAGTTTTTATTCCTGCCTGGAAGGCTAATTGCCAATTTCTTTTCAAGAGCATTGCTTATCGTACCTGAAATTATATAACTTGAGTAACGAAAGCGATGCTCTTTTTATTTTTTTATAAAAGTGCGACCTTTATTTCTAGTCCTTTTTTAGACAATTCTTTGAACTGCCCAGCTGCGAAGTTTTTTAAATCCTCCTGTTTGTAATCAGTAATCTTTTTTTTGCTGGTTCTAAATTTTAATCTTGTAAAGAAAAGTCGCATACGACATTATTTTACCACAGCTTGTCAAGTATTTCAAACCTATAGAATTTTAAAAGAAAAATTGGCAATAACCTAGAGTATTTGATTGATGGTTTAGATTGCTAAATCGGCATTTTTAAATTAAGAAAAAAAATGTGGATAACTTGGGGGAATTTTTTGAGTCGGAATTATCGTCTTGCAATAGGGGAAAATATAGATCGCAAAGAGGGGCGGTAATCATAATTAAATATTGAATTTACCCAGAGTTTAACAAGCGAGACAATGTGTTTTCTCAGGTCTTGAGGATAAGCGCTTGGATTGCTTCTTCGAGAGTAGAGATAATATTTTAGATTGGCAAATTTGCCATAAGGCAGCAGTTTTATAAAAACATCGCTGTAAATAAAGGGCTTTGAGGTTGCGTTGAATTTTAGTATGTCTTTGGGCAGGAGAGTTCTGTTTATAAGAACGGTCTCAAACTGGATGGAGATTCCATGAAGAGGGGATTGATATATAAAGCGGTTCTTGCAGGGAAAATCACTTTTTCTCAAAAGCTTGCCTCCTGTATCAATGAATTTACACTGGGAGCCAACTACTACGGTTTCTGGGTTTTTGACAAGATACTGGACCTGTCTTTTTATTCGATGAAGAGATGAAATATCAGATGGGTCCATAAACGCGATAAATTTTGACTTCGATTTTACTTTTTTAATCAGTCTGTTTAGCGTCACAGCGGTTCCATACTTTTTTACATTTTTGTACGCACGAACCTTCTTGTATTTTTTGGCAAAGGTTTTTAGGATTTTGAAAGAATTATCCTTGGAGCAGTCATCTACAGCAATTATCTCTATGTTTTTGTAGCTTTGTTTCAGAAGACTCCTGAGGGCTTCCGACAAGTATTCTTCGCAGTTGTGGACAGGGAGAATAATAGAAACTAGCATAAACTTTTCAGGCAGGAGCATTCAGAAGACTTTAAAAGAATAATTTTTTAAGTTTAGCACATGATACAAACTAAAGTCAAATTGTCTAAAAAATGTATCTTGTAGCTTAAGGAATTGTGGGTACAGTTATGGTTGTAATACCTACGTTGAAGAATGTAAGTACTACGTTAAAGATAAGGAAGACTAAGAATAAAATTACCAGACCTACAATTGCAGCAACAATTGTTCCTCTTGCGCTTTCGATTGCTGCTTTGTCTCCGCCTGAAAAAATCCATCTAACAGCTCCGAATATAAGATAAAAAAGAGCGATTATAATTGCAATGATAAATATAAAAGTTAATGCCGCTCCTATAATTCCGCCAATGTCTGTGGTTGAGGTAGTACAAAGACCCTGAAAGGGTGCCTGTACCTTGGCGCAGTCTATTAATTGGGCAAAAGCAGAAGGAGCAGACGCTAAGAATGCTAAGGCAACTGAGATTGGCGCGATTAGTTTCTTCATTAAATGTATCATATACAGATAGTTTTTCATTTGTCAATAGGGGAAAAATTGTTATATTATTGCAAGGCAGTGATTTCAAATAGGACACTTTTTTTGATAATAACTTTGCTGAGCTTCGCGGTTGCGGGCTTTCTTTTATTTGGGAAGATAGATCCAGATTCCTTCGCTTACCTTTATATAGGAAGAGGAGTTGTCGGCGGCCAGGATATGTTTGTGGATTTTGCAGATAACAAAGGTCCGGTACTATATGCGTTTTTCGCTCTCCTTTACTTTGTTTTTGGCAACAATTTTAACCTTGCTATTTTATTTGGAAATGCAATACTTGATGCTTTTGCTATTTATTTTCTTTTCAGACTGCTTAGTATATATGGATTTAAGATAAACAAGCTAAAAATATCCAACTTAGCGCTGATTCTTTTTTTTGTATTACTGTACAAAAGTTTTTCCATTAGTTACTTTCTGGGAGGATTGTATTCAGAACAACTGGGCATGATGTTTTTGGTGCTTTCTTTATGGAAATATGAAAAAAAGAATTATTTTATATCCGGTTTGTTATTTGGTCTTAGCATATTAACAAGAGTCTCTTTTTTATTATTTATTATTATTTTCCCGGCAATTTCTCTGATCAGGAAGTATAAAATTTCTTCTATCGCGTCTTTTGGATTAGGTTTGTCGATTTGTATTGCATCAACAGTAATATACTTTGCGCTCAGCGGATCACTGAATGATTTTATCTACAACAATATTTTCATTAACCTTCAATACTCAAGCGCAACTACTGACATAAGATGGCTCAGACTGGCTTTTATGTCTTTTATTGAGACAAGAATAATTTTCGTATTCTTGTACGTGACTATTCTTATAGTCATTGGGTTATTTTTATCAAAAGGCAAGGACAAGTCTCAACTTTTACTAATAACAATTATATACATAGCTTCTGTAGCCTCGACATTTCCCGGAGGAATATTCTATGCGCATCATTTTATACAATTTATGCTTATTACTTTTATTGTATTTTCTTTTTTTGCCAAGAAAGTGTTTTGGGGCTTGCCTATAGTTTTACTTTTTTGGTTTGTTATAGCAAATTATTTGGTTTATCTGGCAATGCCAAAGCAAACTTTTTCTAAATCTATCTCCGAGGTGGAAAGAGCGGAATATATCATGGTTGTTCCTTTTTATCCGCAGTTTAACTTTGTTTATAACAAAAAATCTCCTGACAGATACTTTCATGGATTTTACCTGTTTGATGTTTTTAATAAAAATTCAATCAAAGATATTGAGCGTCATAAGTTAATAAGTAAAGATAAATTGAAAAAAACAGTTTTTATGATGGTTGAATTCAACAGCGAGGATAAGCTATTAAATGCCGAGTATCTTCGTAAATTTGGCAAAGCCTTTAAGTTAACCAAGCAAAAAGTATATGATTATGAGAATGGTAAAATAGAAATATATTCATCTGATCTTTGAAGAACAAACGAAGCAGGACTAGAGCTGCGGGATGATAAGTGAACCCAGGTTTATTTTGAAGAATTGAAGCACGACATTGATAATTAGAAATATCAAGAGCATTAGAGTCAGTCCTATTATCGCTCCGATAATTTGGCTTCTTGCTCCTTCAACCATTGCCTTGTCTCCGCCTGAGGTTATCCACTTTAATCCTCCCCAGAGAAGATAAAAAAACGCAATAATTATCCCAAGAACAAGTAAAAAAGATATGAATGCTCCAAGGATTCCAGGAAAATCTGGAGCCTGGAAACAAAGCCCACTAAACATTGGATCTTGAGGACATATCGGGACAGGTGTTGGTGCCATAATTTTTTTTGATTAACTTTAGGATATATGTATTTTTAAGATTCGTCAAGACATCTACCTCTTGACAAGTTATTTTTTTTGTTGCACAGTATTTATATAATTAATTATAACGAAGTGAGCAATAATCAGATACCAAAACTTCTCTCCATCCAGCTCTATAACAATAGAGAAAAAAGGGTTTTCTTAAAAACCTGGCATTTCGTACAGCAGTTAGATAAGTTTACAAGACTGATGCTTATTACTTTTATCCTGTTTATTCTCACTACTCCATTTATCGTTGGTAATCTTCAGGTTTTTACTCCTCAGGCGCAAACTGTTGTCCCTACAGTTTCTTCCGTATCCTCTGGTAATTGGTCTAATCCTGCTGTATGGAGCAGCGGAATGGTTCCCACACTAGTGGATAATGTTGGTATTAACTCTGGTCATACTATAACTTATGATGTTTCCGATACCCGTGTTGCTGGCATTGGTATTAAAAGTTCAGGAAAGCTTGTCTTTGACCCAGCAAAAACTCTTCTATTAAGAAGCGACAAAAATATAGTAGTTGAAGGAGAGCTTGAAATGCAACCAAGTTCACCATCTATACATCACACCATTCGGTTTGAAAACATAGATGAGCTTAAGTTTGTAGGCGGGGGAATGAGTGTGCTTGATACAGACATTGGACTGTGGGTTACAGGAAGTGGTGTTCTTGATGCTGTAGGTTCCTCCAAGACTGCATGGACAAGACTTTCAGGCGGGGTAAATGCTGGCGCTACTACTATTACTTTACAAGTATCTCCGGCAGGCTGGAATGTTGGAGATGAGATATCCATAGTTCCAAACGAACCTGCTAGCGTTGGAAATGCTTCATGGAATGGATTTGAGCTGCGTAATATTACAGCGATCTCTGGAAGCACAATAACACTAAGCAGTCCTCTTTCTCGAAACCATCCTGTTGCCACAGACCCGAAAAGCGGAAGAACCTTTACCGCGGAAGTGTTGAACTTAACGCGCAACGTGCATATTGAGGGAACGGGTAACGGCGCCGCAAAGCCCGACAACAACGGCCGCGCCCATGTGATTTTCCTGGGAGCCAACTCTCCCCAGTCTATAAAATATGCGGAGTTTAAACTGTTGGGGCCGCGGCGCTATACCGGGGAAGGTAGCTTGACCGCGGGCGTGCTTGGACGCTACTCTCTGCATTTTCACCATTCAGGCGACGGCGTGCGTGGGTCTGTAGTTGAAGGAACCGTAGTGCGAGACGCGGGCGGGCATGCGTATGTTCCCCACGCCTCCCACGGCATTACCTTTCTCAACACCATTGCCTACAACACTTTTGACGAAACTTACTGGTGGGACCCGCCTCCCCAAGACCCGGTACGGGGGATAAATACGTCCAATCCCATAAACGACAGTGATGACATTTTGTATGATCACGCAGTGGCGGCTCTTGTGAAATTTGATCCTGAATACCGAGGAACTCGGCTTTCGGGTTTTTGGCTGGGTCCAGGCCTGCGAAACGCTGTCCGTCATTCAGTGGCGATAGGCATACAAGGAGGAAACGTTGGCAGTTCAGATTCCAGCGGGTTTCACTGGCCGGAAGCCGGTTCAAGCCGTACCGAATGTTGCTCGGGCGTTTGGGAATTCAACCAGGGCAACATAAGCCACAATAACAAAAACCATGGTATCTTTACCTGGCAGAATACTTCGAATCTTCACATTATTCAGGATTTTGTCGGCTATCATAATACGGGCAGCCTTATAGACCACGGAGCGTATGTAAACAGCTACCGGTATCTCGATATTATTGGTTTTGGTAATCGGCATGCTCTGCAGTTGCACTCTGCGGCCAGAGAGGTTCACTTTCGCACTGATGGTTACAGCCAGTCTTTCGAAAGATTTTATACAACTGGCTCCGTCATATTCCAGAACCATAACGCGCTTACTCCAATTCCCACCTTATTGAAAGACTGTATATTTACAGGGGTTATTATTAACGACGCCTCCACTGCCACCTCTAGCAAGAAAAATCCCACAATAGCTGATTTTGTAAACTGCACCAAACCCAACGGCCAAAGTATAGAACCCTCGGATTTTACTCTGCAAACTGAGGCCCCCGGCCTGAATATCCGAGTGCAGCGGCCCGACAATACCGCTTACCATCTTACAAACGGAAAAGTTGTTACCAACATATCACCCTTTTATGTAATCGGTGCAACTCCAACTCCTACGCCGCCTCAGCCAGATCCAACTGCGTCTTTTACTGCAAACCCTGTCTCTATAACCAAGGGACAAAGCTCGACTCTTTCCTGGTCTTCTACCAATGCGACAACCTGTTCTGGAGTAAACTTCTCAACAGGAGGAGCAACCTCAGGTTCTGTAAATGTTTCACCAACCCAAACTACCACATTTGACCTTACGTGTTCCAACACCACAAAGTCGGTTTTAAAATCCGTAACCGTTATAGTTTCTTTACCTGATCCTACTGCTGATTTATCTTCAAGCGCTAGTTTTATAACTTCTGGTCAGTCGGTTACCTTAACGTGGAC
>Ga0154977_134_pt1 | contig 32757 bp, 46 predicted proteins | sample RifCSPhighO2_01_FD_105945 | JGI IMG/M metagenome (GOLD analysis project Ga0154977, IMG submission 105945) | Candidatus Levybacteria bacterium RIFCSPHIGHO2_01_FULL_38_26 | reverse complement strand
TCAAGAATGGGCTTGCAATAGAATAGGAATAACTTTTAGTCATTAACTCCTCAAAAAAATCATGCCAACACTAAATTGAGGCAATTAGTTGGCTGAATTTGAACTTGTTTGATCTTCCGAAAGAGTTGGGGTCGCGGAGATTGATTCGCCGCTGTATTCAAAATTCCTTTTTAGAATCTTCTCCTCACCGGTAACAATGCTTTTTACCCGAAGCTCGAAAGAAACAACTCCTCGATCTAAATTATACAAAGAAATCGATTGGTCGCCGTATTCAGACCATTTTCCGCCATTTATTCTATATGCCCATACAGATGAGCAATATTCTCCCTGTTCGTACAATATCTTTACAGAAACCGGATTGTCCGACAAAGCCTCTCCCTCTTTAGGAGAAACTATTTCAATGGGTGCAATTTCTTTTTTACACTGCTCCACAGATTTAGAAGCTGACTCCCCTTCTTTGTCGCTAGATGTTGGAACAGAAATAGTCGGCACGGAAATCACAATTTTTTCTTCCTTTGGAAGACTGGATGGCTCTACTGCCTTTTCTGCTTTTAAATTGTTGACATTAAGGAGAATAACCGTGAGAAGCACAGGAACAGTAAGAATTGCGCTAAAAAATTCTATATGCTGTTTCTTACTAGGCAGATTTCTGTATAAAAAAAGTATTTTTTTTATCATAAACTAAACCCAATCTATATTTTAACAGAAAAATAAAAATTTTCCAAAGTCAAAGTTGTTTTCTTACCAAAGTGGATAATGTAAACTTTTATTACTTGAGGGATAAACCTGAGTAGAGGCTGCCGACGGCATGCTGCGTGGACTCGGCTCTCTTCATACTCTACCGCATCTCTTCTTGCTATTCCCAAACCAGTAAGCACCCCACACCAATTATCATTTTTGCCATTTCGTTTCACTTCCTTTCATGTCTCCTATTCAAGCCTTAAGCCGCTTTTTTGATTCGTCGGATAACTCCTTTCCAAGCTCCTCAGTTTTATCCGTGGCCTTTTCCTTGAGTTTTTGTCCGCCTTCCCGAATTTGGTTGTAAGTCCTTCTAAGTTTCCCGCGGTTTTCCTTATCTAACATCAATACTGCCAGTGCGCCAAAAGCTGCTCCAATTATCATGGCTGTCGCAGATCCAATGCTTCTATTTTGATTATCAAACATTATAATCACCTCCCCTTTTTCCAAAAATCAATCTAAGTAATATGCTTGCTGTACTTAAAAACCCCAATTTAATGCTATTCTTCAAGCCCCTAATATCTTTGGTCGTATCTTCAAAATCTTCTAATAAAAGCTTCAACATATCCATCGTTCGGGAAATTTTGACAGTCAGGAAAACCACGCTTGACACTATTACCAAAAACCCCAAAGCTAAAATCAAATATAAAATATCCAGTATTGTCATTTTTATCCTCTCTTAAATAGCCCTTTAAACTGACCTTATGTATTCTTATACAGTACTCCCAAGAATTAAAAACAAAAACATAATTGGGTAAGAAAAAAGAAAGAACCTTCAAAACTATTCGAATGATTTAGGAGGTGCGAGATGAGGCTCAACAATTTTAAACCACATAAATCTATGCCCTGTTAGAGTAAAAAAATATGGTCGTTCTGCTTTTATCCTGGGGAATCTAGTATCATTTGCCATCTCAACCGGTATAAGATTGGCAAATTCCGATAAATCCAGGTGAAAAAACGTCGGTTGTCTCGAAAGATTAAAAATACACAAAACTCTTTCGTCTTTATATTCCCTAAGAAATGCCAGTATCTTTTCATTTTCAGAACCTAAAACTCGAAATCCTCCCCTGCCGAATGCCTGAGATTTTTTGCGAATAGCGATAGTTTTTTTGTTCCAGTTTAGAAACGAATACGGCATTTTTTCCTGCGTGCGAACATTTATAGACTCATAATGATAACTAGGATTTACAACCGGAGGCATATACAAATACTCTGGGTCAACAGCCTCAGAGAACCCCGCGTTTGCGTCAGGCGACCACTGCATAGGAGTCCTAACGCCATTTCTGTCTCCCAAATAAGTATTGTCTCCCATTCCCAACTCATCGCCATAATAAATAGTCGGGCTTCCGGGCAAAGACAAAAGCAGCGCTGTCAAAAGCTCCATTGTAAGACGGTCATTATCCAAAAGCGGAGCGAGCCTTCTTCTAATTCCCAAGTTTATTCTCATTTTTTGATGCTTGGCGTACTCTGTAAGTATAAACTCACGCTCCTCTGTGGTTACCATTTCAAGCGTTAGCTCATCATGGTTTCTCAAGAACGTTGCCCATTGGCAGTTCTTGGGAATATTTGAAATCTGCTGAATTATATCAACAATTGCCTGCCGATTTGCTCTGGCCAAAGACATAAAAATCCTAGGCATTAGTGGAAAATTGAATACCATATGAAATTCATCGCCATCTCCAAAATACTCAATAGTGTCCGTAGGCCACTGATTGGCCTCAGCAAGAAGAATCCTATCACGGTAACCTTGCTCCATCATCGCTCGGACTTCTTTAAAAAATCCGTGTGTTTCGGGTAGATTTTCGCATTTTGTTCCCTCCTTTTCAAAAAGATAAGGAACCGCGTCGCAGCGAAATCCGTCAAGCCCCAAATCCAGCCAAAATCTGACAACTTTTTTCATTTCCTCTCTGACTTCTGGATTTTCATAATTCAAATCAGGCTGATGATTATAAAAGCGGTGCCAGTAATAGGCTTTAACTTCTGGGTCCCATGCCCAATTAGAAGTTTCTATATCGCTAAAAATTATCCGTGCGTTGGAATATTTTTTGGAAGACTGAGACCATACAAACCAGTTATATTTAGGGTTAGATGGGCCCTGGCGTGCTTCTTGAAACCAATTATGCTCTACCGAAACATGATTGAAGACCATATCAGCGATAACTCGAAGGCCTCTCTTGTGGGCTTCTTTGATAAACATTTTGAAATCCTCAAGCGTCCCTAAATCCGGATGAACGTTGTAAAAATCAGACACGTCATATCCGTCATCACGAAGTGGAGAGGGAAAAAACGGCAATAACCATATACAATCAATTCCAAGTCGAGCTAGATAATCAAGCTTGCTGATTAAGCCCGGAAAATCCCCCATCCCATCTTCTGTGCTGTCTTTAAATGTGCGCACGTGCAGTTCGTAAAAAACCGCGTCCTTAAACCATAAAGTATCCAAAGACTGTTTTTCCATCGAAAATAGTATGAAGCTTTCAGGAGTATAAATCAATGAGGATTTTACTCATAATCGCCAACGATATTCAATCCACTTTTTAGTCCCAAAATTCTTCTTTGTTGATCAGCGTTACGTTTTCAAGAGATAGAAAAACAATATACATCCAAGACCAAGAAATAAGAAGTAAAACAGGTATTCCAGCAATTGCGATGTTCTCAAATGGTATTCCATAGTAATTCCATTGCTGAACTGGTGCGACAAGGTTTGTATATTCTGAAATAAAACCTAAAATTATAGCTCCCAAAACAATTGCGACAAGAGGACGAAAATTTCCGTTTACTATATCCGATAGTAGAGTTGGTCTTTTTCTAGAAAGTTCAAATCCTTCTAGGATAAACCAACCACCAAATGCAGCAAGAGTAGCTGCTATAAATGGTTCAATATTTAACTTCGGGAGAGTAACGCCTATTAGAAATAGTGCTATTCCGGAAACTCCAATCCATGCAGAGTATTTTTGAATTTTTCTATCCCTAAAATGATATTTTCTATGTATTATTCTGTGAAACAATTGATAGCTCTGATGAAATATTAAAAAATAAAATCCCCATGCTGGAAAAGCTGTGAAAATGTAGACAAGAATGTTTTCGCTTGGTGAAAAAATTCGATCGTACTCCCAGATACCGAAAAGAAAAACTGAAATAAAATCAAAAAATACTATCCCAACTATACCACCCAACAAAAATATTTTTAAAAGATATTTAAGTTTTTTTGGAGTATCATTAAAAATATTCCTGATTCCTACAACGGTTACCAACGCTTCTAAAAAAACCGACATTCCAAACAAATGAAGTATTACGAAAAGCACATTTCCGATTGTTAGCCATGCATAAGTCGAAAAGATAAATAAAAACAATCCGCTCAATCCAAGAATTAACTCATGTTTTTTTAGAGAGTTTTGTTGAAAGCTATTCATATCTCAACGCATCAATTGGTGAAAGTTTGGCTGCGCGGCGGGCAGGATAGAGACCAAAAACTACTCCTACAAGTATAGCAACTCCTACCGCGACAATAACAGATGGTATATTTACGACAAATGGTATGGGGACAAAAAGAGTTATTAAAAAAGCCCCGGAAATTCCAATTGCGATTCCGACAATTCCGCCAATAAGAGTAATCACAACCGCCTCCATCAAAAATTGAGACAAAATATCTTTTTGCTTGGCTCCGATTGCTTTAAGAAGACCGATTTCTTTTGTCCTCTCTGTTACAGTAACTAACATTATATTCATAACGCCAACTCCTCCAACCACCAGAGAAATCCCGGAAATCGCCGCGACAACCAGAGTCAGAAGACCTGTTATTGTCTGCACAGTCGAGAGAGCGTCCTGAAAACTTTGCATAATAAAATCGTCTTCATCCTCTATATCAAGATTATGACGATCTCGCAAAAGAATTCTTACATCCTCCATTGTCTGATCAATCAAATCCGTATCATAAACTCCAACGTCTATCTCCTGAATTCCCTCGTCTGGACCAATTATTTGGTTCAGGGCAACTTCTATTGGAATATAAATAGTATTATTGAAAAATCCTCCAAAAAATCCGCTCGATGACTCTATAACCCCTATCACTCTAAACGGCTTGTTGTCAACTCTTATGATCTCACCTACTGGATCAGAATCTTGCCCAAAAAAATCAGAAGCCGCGTCTTTTCCCATCACCGCTACTCTTGCTGAAGTCAATATGTGCTCCTCTGCTAAAAACTCTCCGCTTAAAATAGTCGGGTTTAACATCTCAACAGCTTTATGGTTCATTCCGTAAATGAGAAGATTTTTGTCTATTCCATTTGCCGTAACTCCAACGTTTGCCGCGGCAAAAGGAATAACTGTTTCAACATTTGTTAACGATGAGTCAGCTTCTATTGCCTCTGCGTCGTCAAGAGTGAGGTTTTTCGGACCGGCGGCAAATTGGGCTACTGCACTAGTCCCCGGATTTATCTGGAAAAAATTAGTACCAAATGTAGTCAATTCGTTGGTGATAAACTGCACTGCTCCCTGGCCAATAGAAACAATAAGAATTACAGCCGAGATACCTATAACAATGCCAAGCATAGTTAACCCTGTTCTTAAAACATTTTTTCGCAGTGACTGAATTGCTTCTAAAAATAATTCTCTATATTCCATATCCTGAAAATTTCTAATTACTAATTTCTAATTGACCTAATCGTTTCCAACGCCAAGTTTAGAAATTAGGTTAATTAGATCAATTAGGTCAATTTCTCTTGTCTGATAAAATCTTCCCATCCACCAATCTTATTCTTCTTCTCGCAAATCTTGCTATATCTTCCTCGTGTGTGATAACGATAATGGTTCTTCCCTTCCTGTTTAATTCTTTTAAAAAGTTCATTATTCCAACAGACGTTTTGGTATCCAGATTTCCTGTCGGCTCGTCAGCTAAAATAACAGATGGATCCATTATAAGAGCGCGTGCGATAGCCACTCGTTGAATTTGTCCGCCGGAAATTCTGTTTGACAGACTATGCGCTTTATCAGAAAGGTCTACCAGTCTTAATGCTTCCATTACTCTCTCTTCTCTCTCTTTTCGCGGAATATTTGAATACATCATGGGACGCTCCACATTTTTAAAAACAGTTGTTCTTGCGAGTAAATTAAATGCTTGAAAAACAAAACCTATCTCGCGGTTTCGAATCTCTGCTAACTCATCGTCTGAAAAGCTTCCGATATCTTTTCCATTAAAAAAATATTTTCCTCCTGTTGGTACATCAAGCGCTCCTAGAATATGCATTAGAGTTGATTTTCCAGATCCCGATGGTCCCATGATTGCTATAAATTCTCCTTTTTCGATCTTTAGAGTAATTCCATTTAGAGCCTTATAGTGACTTCCGTCTCCAAGAAGGTAATATTTTTTTATGTCTTGCAAATGTATAAGAGGTTGTCCATTTTTAGGCATGTCTTTTTATTAAAATCAAAAACCAAAAGGTCCGCGACTTTGACTATTTCCATTTTTCTCCCCAACTATTATTTCTTGTCCTTCTTCAAGGCCTTTGACTATTTCCGTCCGCTCATCTCCTCTGATGCCAACCGTAACGGGAATGTTCGTCAACTCCTTTCCGTCCAGAACCTGAACCGCTCTTCCACCCTGGTATGGCTTCACCGCGCTATTTGGGACTGAAAGAACATTTCTCTTGGTATCTGTATGTATCTCTACATTGGCTGTCATTTGGTCGCGCAAAGATGGATCCGAATCAACAAGTGTAACATAAACACTGTAAGTAATTACTCCTTGCGTATTGGTTCCGACTTTGTCAACTCGCGCAACTTCGCCTTTGAATTTTTTGCCATCGATTGCGTCTATGTCGATTTCTGCTTGCTGTCCTTCTTTGATTTTTGGTATATCAATTTCATTTATTGCCACTTTAACAAACTGCTCTTTGCTTTCTGAGATAATGACAAGTGTTGTGTCGTTTGACTTAACCGAGCCCCCTACCGCAACTGCAAGATTAGCAATAATTCCATTGACAGTGGCTTTTACTTGTGCATTTTGAGTTGCCTGATGCAAAATCCATTTTGAATTTACATCAGCTTGTGCCTGAGCTATTGCTGTTTGTTGGTCTTTGTATTTTGCCTCAGCACTCAGCCAGTCTTCTTTTGCCGTGTTGAATTCAACCAGAATTCTATTTTCATCTTTTGGTGTACCGTCATCATTCTCATAAGTAGAATTTGTGGCAAGATCATAAAAAGTCTTCCATTTAGAAAGCATTGTGGATTTCAGGCTATTTGCAGTTGAATTAGCAACGTTAAGAGTAGAAACAGAGGTAAGATAGTTTGAGTAGGCTTGTGATTTTTCCTGCTCTGTAGCACTGCTTTGAACTTTGAACAGAAGGTCACCTACATTTACCCCGTCTCCATTACCTGCATAAACTTCTTCTACGATACCTGTTGATGGTGAAGTTACGGCTACACTTGCTCCGCCTTCTATATTTCCTGTTTCTGCCACGGTTTGAGTAATTGTTGAGCGTGAAACCTCACCGATTATGTAATTATCAGTTCCTCCTCCACTAATTCTGCCCCAAACAAAAAATATAACTAAAATCAAAACTGTGATAACAACAATTTTTTTCTTTAAAGACAACTTTTTGAAACGACCAAACATTCTACCCATGATGAAATTATAACAAAAATAGTGTAAAATTACCGAAAGCACATGAGAGAGCGTGATCGTTTTTCGCCCAGAGAAGAAAACCTTGGCAGAAATTGCCGTTTTTGGAGTCAAGAATCTGGATGTAGATTCCCAAAAACAGAGATGTTGGGAAGATACAGTTGCGAAGGCGTTGTTGATGATGTCTGCTTGTATCTTGTTAGCAGAAGAATTCCAAGTAGCCTAACTCCAAATCAACTAGAAGAACTAAGACGCAGGCTTCCAAACGAACCCCTCGACATTCCCCCAGGAGATATAGATATATAACTTGCTTTGGAACAAATCTGAACAAAACTTTAATACTTGGTAGTATTGGAGTATTGTCATAGCGAGTAAGCATGAACAAGCATAGCGACCTTACATTACACAGATTGCTTCGGCCTTCAGCCTCGCAATGACAAGGGTTTAGTTAGTGAATTTGAAGGTGGAGAGCATAAGCTCAATTTCTTCTTTAGAATAATTAGTATTTTGTGGCTCAAGAGTAAATCCGTGGTCCTTTCCTATAAAAAGAATATAGGAATAAGGTTCAAGCTCATACTCATCTTTTATAAGATACCAGAATGCATCTTGACCATCGGCCTTCAGACTTTTTATTAATGATACTTCAGCATCTGGACTGTTAATAAATTCTAGTAGTTGATTTATATTGCCATTGAATGGAATAACACTTAAGGTAATTTGGTCTGACGAATCATCGCCAAACACTATAGAAATGTTGTCTTCATTTCCATCGGTATCCATTGGTCCATCGCTGCCCGGAACAGTTGGTTTTGAATAACGAGAGGGATACTTAATTCGGAAACCAACTTTTGTGTTCGTATATGTTTTCCAGTTTGCAGTTTCATCAACTGGGGTTGGAGAAAATTGAGTGGCTGGGACAATTGGTTGAGTTGGGGGCTGAACAACTTGATTTTGGTTGGCTCCAAGAAAATATCCTCCCATCCCAACTGCCGCAATAAGAATTACTACAATAAGAATGATAAATGTTTTTGAAGAGTGGGGTGAACTTTGAGGAACAGATGGCTGTTGAATAGGATCTGTACCAATATTATTCTCCATTACAAAAATTGTTACATAGACTAAGTTGCTTTGTCAATTAGGAACAAGAAAACCGCGCAATTTCTGCTGGAGCGAAATTTGTGATGCTTTATTTATAGTTCAATAGTTCGAACTATTGAACTGATATAAAACTTCAAATAAAAATATACTTTTCTCTATCTGCATCCTTCAGTACATATGATCCTGGTAAACATGGAACATACGAAGATTCGACAATTTCTCTTAAAATATCTTCAAAATCCATAAGCAAATCAAAGGCATTATCGCTGTCAAGTCTTCCTATAGGAAATTTGAAATAAAGAAGAAATGTTTTTGTTGATTTCACTTATTAACTTTATATATTAAATGTATCGTGCCTTTCTTGTTTAGTTTTTTAATGTTAATAAGCTCTAATGATAAATCTAGCTCTTCATCTGAAACTAAATTTTTACCCTGTCCAAAGATCAGTGGTTCGATTGTCAATTGCAATTCGTCAACAAGAGAATTTTTCAAAAAAATTGTGTTAATCTCTACTCCTCCAACTAATAACATTTTTGTATATCCTTGTTTTCCCAATCGATTAATAAGTTCTCTTGGAGACTCGCTGCTAAACTCCAGCATTCCTTTGACAATATCGTCTTTAAATTTCTCAGGATTTCTTGTCAGGACAATTCTTAATTTATCAGCCTTAAGTTTGATAATTTTTCGAGCTGCTTCATAAGTCTTGCTCCCCATCACAATCAAATTGTGTTTTTCTATCAAAGAGAAATATATTTCGGAGTCTTCTTTCGACGCCCAAGTATAAATATTGGTTTCATTCCCTTTTGTCAGCTTTCCATTGACAGAAGAAACCGCGACCAAGATAACTTTCATAAAACATACAGTGCTTCAGACACCCCAGGGGTGACTACAAGGCTGCACCCTAGGATACCCTAGTATTTTTTGCTTTCAGCCATTGCACGCCTACATACACAAGAGGTGTTTCTATAACCGACATAAAACATTTTAAAAGCCAATATGGAAGAATAAGGCTTACTAAAAAAATAATATTATTATCAAATGGTTTGTCAAAAGCATAAAAAGCCAGGAACATAAAAATAGTTGTGTCTACAAATTGGGAGATAAAATTAGAGGCATTATTTCGAAGCCACAACGCTTTTTTCCCAAAAGCCTGTCTTATTTTGACAAATATAAAAACATCCAAAAATTCGGCAATCGCAAAAGCAGTAAGCGAAGCTGCTGCAATACGAGCAGATAACCCAAATACTATGTCGTATGCTGACTCTGAATTTTCAAATCTGACGGATGGAGGAAGAGACGTTGCAAAAAGAGAAAATATCAAAATAAATCCTATTATGATAAGTCCTGACCTTATTACGCTTCTTGTTCTTTCTTTGCCGTAAACCTCTGTGATTATGTCGTTTATTGTGAAAATAAGCGGCAGGACAAAAATTGCGACGCTCGCGTTTAGTTGGTAGCCAAAGAGATTAACCAGCGGAAATGTCTTCGCGCCCATCAGCTCTGAAACGCATATACAAAAAATGTAAACAGAAACCAAAAAATCAAATTTCTCTATCCGTAGCATCTCAAGATTTTATCATAACGTGGTCCTGCGTAAAAGAAGAGCGTTGAATACAACAATTATTGATGAGGCGCTCATCAGAATCGCCGCCCATTCCGGACGAAGAAGTACGCCAAACGACGGATAAAGAATTCCTGCGGCAGTTGGAATTGCAAAAACATTGTATCCTGTAGCCCAGACAAGATTTTGCACCATTTTATCGTTTGTCTTTCGACTAAGAGATATCGCTTTTACAACATCCATCGGATTATTTTTCATAAGAACTATATCGGCGGACTCTACCGCGACATCTGTTCCTGCTCCGATCGCGATCCCAACATGTGCCTGAGTCAAAGACGGAGCATCATTCACGCCATCTCCAACCATTGCGACAATATTTCCATCTCTTTGAAGCTCCCGCACCTTATTTACTTTGTCATCAGGCAAAACTTGCGAAAAAACAGTATCTAAATTTAATTTCCTCCCTACGTCATCCGCAACATCTTTAACATCTCCTGTAAGCATCGCCACTTTTATTCCCATCCCGTGCAGTTTTTCAATCGCTTCTTTTGATTCATCCCGAATAAGATCCGACAACACAAGAGCGCCTGTTAATTCTTTATCAACTGCCACATATACTATAGTTCCGACTCTTGTTGTCTTAAGTTTTTTAATTGCATCCTCTTTAATTCCCTCATCTCTCATCATTCTTGAATTTCCAACTGTAACTCTGTTGTTATCAATGGCGCCGGTCGCGCCTCGTCCGGGAAAGGATTTAAAATTTTCAACATCCGGTATTTTTAATTTTTTATCCTCTGCCTCCTTTATGATTCCTTGAGCAATTGAGTGTTGAGAATGACTTTCGATCCCGGCAGCCAACCTCAACAATTCTAAATTCTGAATTCTGAATTTTGAATTAATTATGATTTCTGAGACTCCAAACTCTCCTTTTGTCAATGTTCCTGTTTTGTCAAAAACAACGTAATTAACCTTTCTGGCTATCTCAAGACCTTTCATATCCTTTATCAAAATCCCATTTTTGGCGCCAAGCGTTGATGTGATAGTCGTGACCGTCGGAATCGCAAGACCCAAAGCATGAGGACAGGCAACAACAACAACCGCGACCGCGATTGTCGCGGCAAAGATTGCGCCATGAGGAAATAAAAAAAGCCAGAAAATAAATGAGCCCATCCCGGCAAAAACCGCAATATAAAATAGTATTCCTGCTGCCTGATCTGCCAAATGCTGAACATTCGGTTTTGATCCTTGCGCTTCACGGATGAGTTTCATGATCTGAGAAATAGCGGTATCCGATCCGGTCTTTGAAATCTCAATTGTAAGTGATCCGTCTTGATTCAGAGTCCCTCCTATTACCTTGTCCTCTTTTCTTTTGCCAACAGGCCGTGATTCTCCAGTCACCATCGACTCATTAACAGAACTCTCACCTTCAATTACTATCCCGTCAATCGGAACTTTTTCACCAGGCTTTACCAAAAGCCTGTCCCCAATCTGAACCTCACTTGTTTTAACGTCGCTTATTTTTCCGTTCTTTAATAAGTGAGCCTGAATCGGTATGAGTTTTGCAAGCTCGGAAAGTGCGCCTGTTGTACCCCTGACAGCCCGCATCTCAAGCCAGTGTCCGAGTAAAAAAACAGAAATAAGCGTCGCGATCTCCCAATATAGTGATTCTCCGGGAAAAAGAAAAGTCGCGGCAACAGAAAATGTGTACCCGACAGTTATAGCAAATGCTACAAGAGTCATCATTCCGGGATTTTTGTGCGAAATTTCGCCTCTTGCTGCTTTAAAAAAAGGAATTCCACCTATAAAAAATATAAAAGTGCCAATTGCAAAAAGTACAAGTTCACGCCCGAAAAAATCAAGATTGAAATGAAGCCATTTTTGGATATTCGGTGACAGGATAATCGCGAGAATTACAAAAGGAAGAGTGATAAAAAAACGGTTCCTAAACTCAATTTCCATCGAAGCATGATGTTCTCCATGATCCTCATGAGAGGATGCCATCTGAACCAGCTTCATTCCGCACTTAGGACAATCTCCCGGTTTTTCACTGACAACATCCGGATCCATCGGACAGGTATAAGTTTTCACAGTTTTTGCAATTATTTTTTCCTTTTACTATTCATGAAACCCAGTAAATGCTTAAACTTGAACGGAATAACGATAAGTATTAAAACAATCATGAAATAGAAAATCGGATTTTTAAGGAAGGGTGTATCAATGCCTGATTTGAATACTGAACTAGCGGCAAAGAAGTGCAGAACAGCCACCACGAAGATAACCAATACTACTGCAATGAGTGCAAAATGGCTCTTCCTGTTTTGATTGGTGGAATTTTGAATTTCATTCAGATTGAATCCTGTAAACTCTTCAGCGCGTATATTGTTTTCACTTATGCCTTCGTCTGTAAGCATTGTCTTCATCGAGCTAACCATTTCCGGCAGTCCCGAAATATAATAAATCGGGGACTTAAGATCATCCACATATCTTTTTAGCATCTCGTAATCTATATATCCAGTTTCTCCTCGCCATGCTACTGCTGACTTTTGGACCTCAGTCATGGTTGAAATTAATTTGAAGGAGGGGTTTTGTTTTGCCAAATTTTTAAGCTCCCCTAAAAACGCAGCGTCCTCCGGCCGCCTGTTTGAATAGAACAAAAAGATTTTATGCGGCAGTTTTCTTTCTATTGCGTCTTTGATCATAGAGAACGCGGGAACTATTCCGATTCCTCCGATCAAGAAAACCGCTGGAATTGAAGAATCATCATGCATTGCAAATGATCCGTGCGGACTATCCAGTAGTATCTCTATGCGTACTTTGTCTCCAATTTGCATATTTCTAAGAGTTCTTTTGAATGCCGTATCCCGCATTCTGAGCGCGATAACCAATTCTTTTTCTTGGGGAGAATTTGCAAGTGAAAAAAATCGACTGTTGCCCTCGCTATCTGTTTCCCTGGCCGCCTCGCTCTGCTCGGCAGGCGGGCTGGCAGGAGGACCAATGAGAGTCATTCGTATATGCTGGCCTGCTCTAAAATGAAACCCTTTCGGCTTCTCAAAAACAAAAGCCATCGTTCCCTTTGCTATTTGTTTTTTACCCTTCAAAGCGACTTCAAATGCCACCTTCTTCATTGAAGATCCAGAATGATTAGGCGGAAAGTGTCCATGCATGTTTCTTATTTCCCTCCTTTCACGAACGCATAAATATGACCCGAAAGACTTATGAAAATAAATATTAATCCTAATCCCAATAAATCCCTGTTTGCTAAAAGCAATCCTATTCCAAGACCAAATGTTATGTGCATCAAATTGGCTATAGCCGTATTTTGTTTGAAATAGGCATAATTTCTTCTCATCACAATACCAACTATCGGCAATTCATACATCATTTCATCAATGTTTTTCACAAAATCACCTCCCTTTGTCCGCCGCTCAAGCGCTCTTCAGGGCGCTATGAATAATACTGAAAAGCGCTGAAGCAAGCTTAGGCGGACTTTCTGAAAACTTTCATTACTTCTTCTGTTGAAACTTTTACATTACCTTTTTTTATATGGTCAACAACGCATGTTTTAAGATGATTTTCCAAAATTACCGCATCCGCTTCTTCCAGTGCTCTCTGAACTGCCTGGGATTGGTGAATCACGTCAATGCAGTATTGGTCGCTTTCAACCATGCCAATTACTTTTCCCAGATGCCCTTGAACAATTTTAAGTCTATGAAGAATTCTTTCTTGTGTATTTTTAGGTCTATACATATGAAAAAATTATATCCCCCCTAGGGGGATTTGTCAAGACAAACAACGATTACTATATTATCGTCTAATTTATGTCATGGCAGAATTAACACGATGATATAGTATGTTTGTTTATGTTTATGTTAAGCTTGAAGTAAATACCTGCAGACACAACCTAGAAAATTTGCAATTTGACGATCAGAAAACGTAAAATAACATCATGGACAGTACTCCAGAAAAAGAACAGCCTAAATCAGAAAGAGAAGTCTCACTTGGTGAAGACATTAATCCATTTGATCCAGAATATGCACCAGGTTTTACATGCGCAATTAAGCTAAATATTGGAGAACGACTGAAAATTCCTCTAGAAATATCTGCTATGCTAGGCTTGGATATGGATGATCCAGAGAGAGAAAATTATATACTTCCATTTAACCCAGAAGAAGGCTACCCAATAGATCCTGCAGATTTCAACATTAAGACCAGAATAGAAAAGGTAGAGCGTATGCGGGACGAATTAAAAAAACCCATAGATATAAATACAGCAGACAATTCAGTGCTTCTATTCATATGGTCGGATACACATGAATTAAAAAGAGTTGGATTTAATAAAGAACTAGAAGACAAGAAGTTGGAATTTCCTGGAGAAATGCAAGATTTATTAAAAAGATTGAGAGTATTAATAAATATACCTGGGAGGGGCCGTTTTGAAGCACGACCTGACCAGTACTTCTTAAGTAATCATGGTGAGATACTCTTTTTAGAGTATTACCCTGCTGATTTTGGGCCTCTAGCTACTTCAAATGAATACACAAATGTTCTAGCGCTGGAGGGTTTTAGTCTGGGATTACCATTTGATCAAGAAAAACTTAAAGATATTCGGGCGAGGTTTGTTTTGGCGGAGGAAGAACCAAAGGATACACAGGCCTGATACCGATGTGTTATATCTATAACAATCCCGTATCGTTAACGTACCTACGATGTACGATATTAATTCAGCGAAGGTTAAATTACTTTAAATTCGCTCATCATGCCAGATTCCATATGTTCCGGAATATGACAATGGACAAGCCAATCTCCTGGATTATCCATGTCAACCAGTAATTCAACAGTGTCTCCTTTTTGAACTAAAACCGTATCTTTCCATACCAGATTTTGGTTTTGGACTCCATTTGTTTTTACGACCAGAAAGCGTTGACCGTGAATATGAATCGGGTGCTGCATTGGATGGTCTGATTCGGGATCGTTAAAAAGTTTTAGTTTTACTTTATCTCCTTTTTTGAATTCCCAATCAATATCCATATTTTCTTTTCTGCTCTCACCATCAACCAGTTTCCATTTTAAAGTCTTGTTTGTAGACATCGCGTTCATCATGCCCATCTCATCTTCCCATTCAATTTTTTCATCTGAATCTCCCATCATCATGCTATTACTCATCATAGATCCATCCGGCATCATATGCCCACCTTCTTGACTCGTCATTCCACCCATCATGTCGATTGTTAAATTTAAGGCTCTATCAGCAGGTTTTCCAAAAAGAGAACGGATAGAATTAAGAGAATCGATAAAATCCTGATTTTCTCTAGGGATTAAAAGATAAGAAACAGTAACAGGTTGTTCTGCAACCGCAATTATTCCCATCTCATAAGTTTTATCAGGCGTCTTGTGTACAATTTGATATTCTCCATTCTCCTCAAACCAAATCTCCACAACTGCTCGCTCTGATGGCCCTAAAATTACTGATTCGACCCATTCTTCACGCTCGTATTTACCATTGTCTCCTCCAACCAATTTCATGCGGGTATTGGGAATAGAAAAGTTGAAAACCCTTGTGTTGGCAGAATTTGTAACATAAAACCGAACTCTTTCTCCTTGCTTGATGTCCAATTTATAATCATCTCTCCCATTCACAAGCATTACATTACCAAATCTTCCCATAAGCGTGTGATCTACTATATCTTTATTAAACTGCGCAATCTGTCCATCTAGCATAAGAATATCGTCCAAAAAAATTGCCTCTTCCCGATCAACCTCTGCCCAATAATCTTTCTCGTTTGGCGTGACTATAAAATTCCCATAGAGCCCTAATTCCTGAGCATAATCTTCACGTACATGAGGATGATACCAGTAAACTCCAGCGTCCGGAAATTTTAGTTTATAGGTAAAACTCTCTCCCGGTTTAACCGGTTTCTGAGTCACATCGGGAACTCCGTCAAATTTGTTCTCTGCTCTTATTCCGTGAGAATGAATAGTCGAATCAACATCGGCATCATTTTTGAAATTTATCGTTATTTCTGCCTCTTGAGGAACTTTTATCAAAGGACCGGGAATCGAACCGTTATAAGCAAGCATCTTTACTCTCTGACCGTTTATTTCATTTATCACAAAACTCGCAGTAATATCATAACTTTGACCATCTCTAAGCTCTACTATTTCATGCTCTTTTACCAATGGAAAATTTGTTGGAGATGAAAATTTACCAACATAGAAATATACTCCCAAGCCAATCAAAACTATCCCAATAAGAATTGCAATAAATATTCTATTCGCTTTGCTCATAACAATTATTATACGCTAAGTCTTGTTAAGAATGGTCTACGTGGTCTCCTTCTCCTCCGCAACCGTCCGAGAGATTCCAAACTTCTGTAATTTGCTCTCCACCAAAACCCTTTTCTTTAATCAAAAACTTTGCCAGTCCTCCATAAACATACCATCGCCAACATTTGCAGCAGCACGGTCCTTTCTCGTGAGAATTTGCCATTGCGTAGTCATATGCTTTTTGTTCTTCTTCTGAAAGCACATCATCATAATGACTCTTTAATTTCTTGGCAAGTTCGGCGTCTATATCGTAAGGATCAGGTGGAATTTCAGAAATATCTTTATATTTTTTCAATCCCTCCACCTGCTCCTCGTATCTATGCCAACTCATAGGGCTGCAGCAGGAGCCTTTGATTCTGGAATCATCCGTCATTGAGGATATAGAATCAGTAAATGCTCCCGAACAGGAAGAATTCCCTTCCGAAGCCAAAACTTGAAAGCGAGCAAACAACGGATTGTTAATTGTGCCTTTTTCCGAAGGTTCTCCATTCCAAAAAAACGCCATATAACCAAGGAAACCTGTAAGAATAAGCAGTGTGAATAGTAAAAGATTTTTCTTCATATGTTTTTTCTCAATGGAATCGCGCAGTATTCTTTTTCAAAAACCGATCTTAATAAAAGATAAAAAGAAATTGACAAAAGAACGACCGCCAAATATGAAAGTTCAAGACCATGGAAGGGTAAAGCAAGAATGCTTCCGCTTAAACCAAGGATAGAGAAAACAGGCAGGCCGCACGCCGCGCAACCGCTGCCTGCAATTCCAAGCAAAGTATTCCCACCCACTAGCGCTACAAGTGCTAATAGAACAAAAAATAGCTTACTAACCATTTGTCATTTCTTCTGAACCTGTTTCCAAAGCCAAACGGCAAGAAGAATTAGATTAACAAGAACTAAAATCAAGAATAGGAATCCCAAAAGATTTCCTCCGCCCCAGCCCATCATGTCTCCATATCCCCACTGTCCCATCATATGTCTCTCACCTCCCTTTTATACAACAAATCCATCATAAAGCAGATAATGTCACATTGCAATGATTTAAATCATATGATATAAGATAAATAGTGCATCACAAACCGAGCCGCAAAGATATTCATAGCTATCTGACTGATCTCTCTCTTGCTGTTCTTGCTACAGTTGGCTCTGATAATACTCCTTATACAGCAACTGTTTTTTTCACAACAGATGAGGATCTTAACTTTTATCTTATGACAAAATCATCTACGCAGAAATTTCTAAATTTAGAACATAATAAAAATGTCGCGCTTGCAACCATAGACGCCCACACAATAAAAACAGTTCAGGTCAAAGGAACTGTAGAAAAAATTACAGATACTGATATTACAACAAGAATAGTTGAGGCTCTGGCAGAAAAAAGTGTAGTAGGAGGAATATCCTATTGGCCGCCGCCTCTCTCAAAAATTCAAAAAGGAGAAATAGTAGTTCTTAAAATAACACCAACGTGGCTTCGTTATGCTGACTATTCAAATCCATCTGAAAAAGAAGAGGAAGTCTTTCACCAAATTATTCCCTAGTTTTTTCCTCTACTTCTAAAAAACTTTTTATTTCTTCTTCTAAATTGGGCTTTGTGATTTCCTCAAGCTCGTAATGCACCCTAACCGATGGTTTCTTAATTTTTAGAACCTTTTGCAAATTAACAGGCGTTCCAATCACAACAAGATCAATTGGCATGCTGTTAATTGTCTTCTCAAGTTCCTTTATTTGCTCGCTGCTATACCCCATCGCGGGCAATACGTCTCTTGTGTGGGGATAACGTTCAAAAACATCCTTGATTGATCCGACAGCATAAGAGAGCGGAGAAACAATCTCTTTTGCATGATAAATCTTGGCAGCAACAAAACCTGCACCGTACGTCATGCCCCCATGAGTAAGAGTTGGTCCATCTTCGATAACAAGCACCCGTTTTCCCCGGATTTGCTCTTTCTTCTCAGCAGTTATATGAGAATTAGCCTCAATTATAACCGCATCGTAGTTTACCTTCCGTATATTTTCCCGAATCTGATCGACTGCTGTAAATGATGCGTCATTTACTTTGTTGATAATTACAATATCAGCCATACGAAGGCTTGCTTCTCCAGGATGATATCTTAGTTCATGGCCTGGCCGCAGCGCGTCGGCAATAACAATGTGCAAATCGGGTCTGTAAAACGAAAAGTCATTATTCCCTCCATCCCAAACAATCGTGTCTGCTTCTTTTTCAGCTCGTCTTAAAATCTTCTCGTAATCAACTCCCGCGTAAACAATCGCGCCAAGATCAATATGCGGTTCGTATTCTTCTCTTTCTTCAATCGTGCATTTATTTTTATTTAAATCTTTATAAGTAGCAAACCTTTGTACGATCTGTTTTGATAAATCGCCATACGGCATGGGGTGTCTGATAACTACCACACGTTTTCCAAGTTTGCGCAATATTGACGCCACTTTGCGAGATGTCTGGCTCTTTCCGCTTCCTGTCCTAACAGCGCCAATAGAAATTACCGGTACGTGTGTATGAAGGGTCGTACTGTGCGTTCCCAACAGCCAAAAATCAGCGCCTGCCGCAATAACTTGGGAAGCTTTATGCATAACCTCCTCGTGTGAAATATCGCTATAGGCAAATACCACTTTTTCAACATTATTGTCCTCAATAAGTGTAGAAAGCTGTGATTCTGAATAAATTGGAATTCCTTTTGGATATAGTTTGCCAGAAAGAATTGCCGGGTAAACCTTATTTTCTATCCCCGGAATTTGGGTTGCAGTAAAGGCGACGACCTCATACGCTTTCTTGTTTCTAAAAAATACATTAAAGTTATGAAAATCTCGCCCCGCAGCACCCATGATAATTACCCTCGTTCTTCTCATTGCAATTGCCCCCTTAGCTCTTTTACAAAAATAGGCTTTATCTTCCAATTTTGTTTTTCTTCTATCATTTCCGCAACTCTTTTGCTTTCCAAAAGCACATCGTTAAGAGGAATGTTAAGTTCTGTAATAAATTCTCCCAGCACTTTTTTCTGAAGAGCTCCAGAAAGATGTTTCTTTAACTTATGAATATTCTCCTCATGTCCTCCTATGATAATGAAGTGAATATCATTATTATTCCTAACAAGACTTTCTGCAACCGATGCAATCATCTTAAAATGCCGATGAAGATGTTCTTCTATATGACGAAATATCTTATCCTGTCTTTTCCACGCCTCGTGAATTTTTCGAACATTTTGCGGAACTGCTTGATCAACGACATCTTCATGTTCTACAATTTCACCAAGATACACTATAAAAAATCTTGCTTTTTTTCGATCCACAAGAATCACCATATACTTCTTGTGTCTTTTTACATCATCAACAAGAGGAGAGAGATAACAAGAATTCGAAACTTTCAAAAGATTCGGCAGATAAAACTCAAAACTTAATACTTCCCAAAGATTTCTTCCTGCTGTAAAAAATACCACACTTCGTGTTCCTCTTGTGTCAAAAGAGTCCTCTAAATACTCTTCTATCCTTCTCAAATCTTCGCGGAATACTTTTTTCTCGCTTGAAGAAAGCTGATGTATCAATGAATGAAATTGCGTCATTAACATAGTTTTTAGAGACGACTTCTTATCGCGTGCTCCTGCCACTCCTAAATAAACAGACAATGTTGGATAAGAAGAATTTTTGTATGATAATAGTTTTCGTATTGTTTTTTCCATTATCCTCCCTTTCTGATTGTTGAGTGATCCAGATATTTGCTGTTGCTTGAAATGTGTTTTCCTTTATATGTTTCGAGTTTTTTCGTGAGTTTTGCAAATGAATTTTTGACTGCCTCATCTATGGTCTTCCCAATCATTCTGACAACAAGAGGTTTTTTGGGAAGAACAAGCTTGATGGTTCCATCATAATATATGGGATTGTCAACAGAAGAACGGTCGGACGCAGAGGTCACTCTCTTGTGTTTTTTGATGAGAATATCCAATAGAGATGGGCTAAGTGATCGTTTGGACAGAAGCGTTGATAGTTTCTTTGTATGTTGCCCCACATATTCTTTGGATGCAGTTGAAAGAGCACAGTCTTTGGTAGCAATTATAAAACGCATATCTTTCTCCTTATTTGTCGGTTGGTAATCTTGCAGATTTGTGCTCCTGATCTTTTTCTTCAAGATCATCGAGAGTATACTCACGTTCTCCATTTCGATTCGTTCCCATCACGTGGCCCGGATCTCGCCCGATATCCTCTCCCTCCAACCATATCCTCTCGCAAAAATCACACATAAATGCAACTTTTCCAGTCTTTTTGATCTTCACTTTTACTATTTTTCCCTCATCACATTTCGGACAAGTCATTTTATACACCTCCTTTATGAATTTGTTTGTGCAACAAAATTTCTGTCAAAAAATTCACATATCTTTTTAAATTCAGCCCTATATTCTCGATCCAATCTTCAATGGTATAGGCAATTTTCAAAACGGGATGCGCATATTTCCAATTATTCTTTAGCTCTTCTGTTATTGTCTTCATATAATTCTCCTATTAAATTACCGTGTTTGTATAAAAAGCAATTATAAAATTTACTATCATTTTCAGATCTGTTATTAAATTGTGAAGTATGTTTAAAATTATTCTTTTCATGTTAATAAAACTATACTAATTAATTTCATCTAATGCATTGATTTGTGTCAAGAAAAACCTGTGACCAGGATCAATGCTATTGACAACTTACTATAGTACATTTTAAACATGATCAAACTTATTGAACGTGGGACATACAGACTTATCGAAACAAAAAGACAGATAAAGATATTGATTCTGGAAGATAAGAGATCGTATGCATGGATCAACGCAGGTGCGATAGGAGAAATTTTGGTTGCATCCCATAGTCCCCATAAAGCCGATCACATTTTGACCGTAGGCAGGTACAGGATATATGGAGTAAAAGACGAACCCAAACTAACCGATCTTCTCCACTTGGAACTTTTGGCCGGAGATGGAGTCTGGCAGGGATACCTATTGACAAAAGGGCTCCCGACTGTAGATGATAAAAGAGTAAGGATAATTCCAACAAAAGAGGCTATAACAAGAAGTCTGGAATAATAACTATGAAATACGCTGTCTTAGCAACGCTTAGAATTGGGCTGGGTTGGACTTTCCTCTGGCCTTTTTTTGACAAGCTTTTGGGGCTCGGTTTTGCAACTGAATCCGGTAAAGCTTGGCTTGACGGCGTCTCTCCGACATTTGGTTTCCTTAAATTTGGAGCATACGGCCCGCTTAAGCCTTTCTTTGAAAGCCTCGCGGGGAATCCGTTGGTAGACTGGTTGTTCATGATCGGACTGCTGGGCTTGGGAATAGCTCTTATTCTTGGCATCGGAATGAGAATCGCGGCTTATTCCGGAACACTTCTTTTACTCTTAATGTGGTTTGCTCTCCTGCCTCCCAAAAACAATCCGTTTTTGGATGATCATATTATTTACGCGCTTCTACTGATAATGCTGTATCAAACGAACGCAGGAGACTGGTTTGGACTGGGAAAATGGTGGGGACAAACAATGCTTGTACGAAAATATCCGATATTAAAATAGCTCGTTTTCAAGTTCTTTCAAATTCTTTATTGTAAGAGTATTCTTCTGAAAAGAAACTAGCCCTTTGTCTTTAAGAGTCTTCATTTCCCGGCTAATTGTTTCTCTTGTCATGCCGCTGCTTGCTGCCAAATCTTTTTCAGAAATTCGAAGAGGATTGCCAAACCGTTTTGCATGAATTATAAGTTCTGTAATAAGCCTTGCATAAGCATTTCCAGCCATAAGATAAGTCATTCTAGTCATCATCCCGTCTGTTCCTCTGTAAACCCGGCTTAATAAATCGCAAAGCACATCCGGATTCGCCTTGATAAACTCCAAAACTTTATCCTTCGGTGCTCGCCAAACTTCAATATCTATTATGGCTTCAAAAAAATACATGTTGGGAGTATTATTTATAGCCCAAGACATTGGGAAAAATGAAATCGGCTTGAACATATTCACCACCAATTCGTCGCCTTTTTTTGAAATCGCATATTCTTTTACACGTCCGCTTTTGAGGTAAAAAATTCCGGGAGGATCATCATCGGCCCTAACCAAAATCTCTCCCTTTTTATATTTCTGATATTTGAATCTGGTAAAAAATTCATCAATTTTTTTCTGTATTTTTAAATCCACTGATATATTTTAACAAACATTTTTTCTCCAATCAAACTCATCTTTCCCACATCGCAAAGCTATTCCGATCCCGTGGAACTCTATTGACGATCCGGGATGGCTTTTACAATCAACCTTTTTTCGTCAAAAAATCCAGAGCAGGTAAAAAGAGTGAGAACTTCTGAATCTGTCGGAGCAACTGTTGTAATATCGCTTGGGTAAACATCAACAGTCTCAGAAACCTTATATTTATACCATTGATCGTTGGTCAAAACATACACAGCATCGTCCTGTTTGACATCACGCAGTCCCAAAAACAAACCCTCTCTTGCATGGGCAAAAACAACCACGTTTCCACCTTCGCCCGGATTTGCGCTTCCCTCCCCATGCGACGCAGTAGTTTCTGAAACTTCCCAATATCCATTTTTAATCTTTGAGGGTGTAATGGATAAGTCAATATTTAATCTTGGTATGATTATATTTCTCACGACAGATTCGTTCGTCTTCTTTTCAAAAGCCTCGTCCGCGACAATGGGTTCTTTGGCAGCATCTTCCTTTTGGCTCTGAACACCCGATGTTCCAAATATAAGTATAAACCACGCAAATCCTACGAGAATAAAAACAATTCCCAACAATGTCCTATTGATATTTGACTTAGATGCTACTTTTTTTGGGGGGTTTTCTCTTTTTTTTCTATATATTATTTTTTTATCTTTCAGCATTTCTTCTCAGCAGACCAAAACCGAATGCTACAAACAAAAATCCAGGCAGAAAGTGCAATAAAGACTTTTCCCCGCTTGCCGATGGAAGTCCCAATACTTCTCCCGCTTGGTCAGGACCGCCCACTCCTCCACCGTTTCCGCCGTCACCGTCTCCGTTTCCCGAAGGAACTGGAGTCAAAGTAGCTGTTGGTGTAACAGTAGGCGAGGCTTTTGCTTTTGGCGATGGCTTTGGCGTTGGGGTTGGACATTTTTTGTCTTTGCAATCAACGCCTCCGACATTTTTGTTAAATTCATTTTTTATCTCAACATTTGTACCCGCGTCTCCTGTTGTAATATTTGATCCACCAACATTGTCATTTGCCCAGTTTCCTCCCGTGTCCGCTCCTGCTTCAACGTCATTGTTGATATTTGCAGAACTTTTCTGATTTGAAGTATACGATTCTGATTGGTTAATATTTATGGAATTATTTGAACCAGATACATTGTCTGAAACATCCAAATTCTGACTGTAAACTTTTCCTGCAACTAAAACTAGAAAAACAAGAAACATTGATACGGCAAGATATTTGATTTTATTTGAGGTTTTCATTTATTTATACAAAAAAACTGCCATTTAGGCAGTTTTAATTTGTTCTGTGATTCTAACCCAAAGCAGACTGATTGTCAAGACGCTAGAGTATAGAACCCAGACTTACAATTGCAGAAACAATAAGTATTGCAAGTACTACAAACAAAAATATAACCAACGCGAAAAAAATTCCCATTCGTTGCTCGTTTTGAGCAAGCTTAATCAAAATCGATCCTAAATAATCTCCAAAAATTTGTTTCAGGAAATCGTATTTTGTATTTTCCATATTACGGTATTAACTTAAAATTACCAAATTTCAGAACCTAAAACAAGTGGTCATGTTTTGCTGTAGCCAAGAGGAGATTTTTCGGATTCTTTTATAATTTTTTCCAAAACTTTAACGTCTATATCATCTATCTTTTTAAATCTTATGCATGATTTTCCGATGCTTGCTTTTGGAAAATCTTTTTTGTGTGCTTCCGCTATATACTTACCGTCTTTGACTCCACAAACATAGACAGATATGTAATTTTTTTGAGATGCAAGAAGAACAACCGACCATTCTCCCTCTCTGCCGCTTGCATACTTGTAGTGATAACTACCATAGCCTATCATTCCGTATAAAATATGCGGTTTTAGATTTGGGATGCACTTTTGTATAAATTTATGAAGCTTTATGATTTCTGATTTTCGTGGTTCTGCAATTAGGTCAATATACTCTTCCGGAGTTTTTGCTGAAGTTGGCTTGAACATGTTCATAGTTGAATAATTATAGATTATTTGTAAAGAAATTTACAGTTCTTTGCATTGATTGAGTAAAGCTGGTTCCGGTTAAGTTATGTCCTCCGCTTGGATATTCATAAAACTCGTTTAAAACATTCTTTGTATTAAGCAAAGAAATTAGATTCCTGCTGTAATCGATACTCACAACAGGATCATCTGTAGCATGATGGATCTGAATCGCGCCTTTCAGATCAGACAGATAATTTGTCGGCGCGACCTGCTGCCAAAAAACACTTTCTCTGCTTGGCTGTCCATATGTATCGATAAGCTGTTGTCTTTTTCTCACCCTCTCAGAGCTCATCTCGGGCGGTCTGTAGCTTGAGTCATTTATCCCATATTCCCTAAAGTCTATATAAGAATAAACAGCGCCTGCCATAACTACTACGGCACGTATCTCAGGTTTTGCCGCAAAACTTCGCATGACAACATTCCCAGCCATACTGTGTCCCCACAACCCTATCTTTTCGGGATTTATAAATGAAGAACTTTGCAAAGCAGAATAAGCATTTAGCGTATCAACAATATAATCGGATGAATAATACGCCCCTCCCGTTTCTCCTTCCGAAGTTCCGTGTCCCCGAAGATCTATCTTAAAAACCACAAATCCGTTTCGAGCCAAAAAATCCACATAATCATAATAATTTTGGGTTGTCTGATATGATTTTGGAGGGATATATCCATGCACAAAAATAATCGCGGACCATCCTCCAACTGGCATCTCTGATTTTGGCTGAGTCAGTAAACCATTTACTCTCAATCCATCTGAATCGTAACTTGTCACATACGCAGAGTAATTTTGAGTTTCATAGGTCTTTTGGAGATCACCAAGGCTGCTTTTATATTCCCTTTCACGCAGATACGGAATAGTAATTTCATAAAAGGGCATAGGAGTTGGCGTAGGAGTCGCCATGACATTACCGCTTGATGCAAAAGGTTCATTAGCGATCTGAGCAGGTTTTTTTATAAACACAAATACTACTGTCAATAAAAAGAGACAGAAAATTACAAAAAACCCCAAATAAAACCACGTCTTTTTACGATAAACGGGCTTGTTGTAGTAGGGATCGGGCAGAGTGTTTTGATCAGATGAAAAATTTTCCATCCTATTAGTATACCGCAGGTATTACCAGGAATAAATAAGGTATTTTTGGTATACTTAATAAATTGTGAAAAAAAGTCTATTCATCCTCACTTCTCTTTTTATAGTAATATTGATAGTCACAAATATTTCCTTTTTTAAAACATCCCATCAAATTAGCGGCGCTCCTCCTTATGATCCATTGGACGAACAACTCCCGAATAACTTCGATTATCCCTGGCTTGAAAATTGGGAACGCCCTGATGGTCCGCCAAAAGTCGGACTCCAGGTTGGACACTGGAAAAGCGAAGAAGTACCGGATGAGCTAAGACGACTACGCAATAATACGGGCTCTTCAGGCGGGGGCAAATCCGAATGGGAGGTAAACTATGAAATAGTAGAGGAAACAAAAAAAATTTTAGAAGAAAATGGAATTGTGGTCGATGTTCTTCCTGCAACTATTCCTCCAAAGTATTGGGCTGATGTTTTTGTCTCAATCCACGCGGATGGAAGTCTTGATCCAAGTAAATCGGGGTTTAAAGCGGCAGCACCGCGAAGAGACATGAGCGGAAAAGCAAATAGCCTTGTTGAGAAAATGGAAATGACTTATCAAGAAACAACAAGCCTTCCTAAAGACCCAAATGTTTCAAGGAATATGCGCGGATACTACGCGTTTTCCTATTGGCGATACGAACATGCTGTTCACCCAATGACAGCCTCTGCTATTCTTGAAACTGGATTTTTGACTAGTGCTTCCGACCGGAAAATTATCGTTGACAATCCCCAAATCTCTGCTAAGGGAATTGCCGAGGGAATTATGACTTACCTTGAATCAGAAGGATTATTGGAGCTATAATAATATCGCTTATGAAAAATAAATCATTAATCTACGTATTTGTTGCAATATTTATTGTAGGCGGTGTATATTTTATTTTGGGAAGGCAAACATCAATCGCGCCAACCCACCAAACACAAGAATCGGCAAGTGTTACTTCCGCTCCAGCTCAACCAGACTCAACAGATTGTACTGAAAACCCTACTCCTTCCCAAACAGAAGGACCTTATTACAAATCGGGGTCTCCCTTGAGAAACAACATAGCCGAAGGAATTAGCGGCGAGATATTAATTATTACCGGTTATATTTACGACAAAAATTGCAATCCGATTTCCAATGCGTGGCTTGATTTTTGGCAGGCAGATAGCAATGGCGTTTATGACAATGCCAGATACCGACTTAGAGGACATCAATTCGCTGATGAAAAAGGAATGTACAGGCTCGAAACTATTGTACCGGCTCAATACGGATCAAGACCCGCCCACATACATGTAAAAGTAATGCCTCCAAACGGACCTATTCTAACTTCCCAGATTTATTTCCCAAATGACCCCAAAAACCAAACTGATTCTATTTTCAACCAGGAGCTTATAATGACGGTGGAAGCAAGTGAAAACGTAATGCAGGCGGAATTTAATTTCGTACTAAACCAGTAAATTTATCAAATTATTTTTTTAGAACGAAGATTCAAAAATAGCTCTCTCTTTGTTAAGACAACAGCTCCAAATCCTGCTAGCATTGCAACAAATGATATTATACCTCCAACAATTGGAATGAGTCCTACAATAGAAAGGGCTGCTAGCCCAAAAAGAAAAGTTATAAATAAATTATATTTCTGACCTAGGAATCCGGAAATTTTTCCTCCCAAAAATACAGCTGTGAAGACCTTTGCGAACATAACGACAAATATGTAATAAACAAGAAGCAAAATTGAAAGAGGAATTCCAATTATAGTAATAAACAATAAAACAATTATTATAGGTGTGATGATAAGAGCAAGAAAACCAATTCCCATACTCATCCAAGGCCTATCATTTATTTTTGCCACAACTTTTCGGGTATAGTTGGGGCCAAAAATAATCAAAATTGCACCTACAAAAAATGTCCCTAAAAATGTATAAAGATTCCAACCAAAATTTATAGCAGCCAAGATTCCTTCTTTCTTTGGAACATCGACTCTGGGAACAATATGCTGTGTTACTTCACCAGACACTGTGGCATCATTTGCGATATTTATCTCCCGCTCGCTTGCGTAAATAATGTCTCCATTAACTCTCGCGTTTGAAGAAAGATCAAATTCTCCAACGCCTGCCAAGATGTCAGAACCAACTGTATTATTTATGGTAAGTGCCCCTGCTCCAACTGTTAATCCCCTACCGATTGGTCCAAAAACCTGAATATTCCCCCCAGCTCCGACCATGCTACCGACAATATTTGAACTCTGTTCTATATCTATATTCCCGCCTACTGTCGTAACATTACCGTCTACTACGCCTGAAATATTTATGTTTCCGCCCGCAGCCCGTATGTCACCCGCCACTTTTCCAAGTACGGAAATATTTCCGCCAGCAACCAAAAGATCTCCGTTTACAACACCATCAACTATTACATTTCCCCCCGCGATATACGCGTCTCCATTTACAGTCCCTGACAAGACAACTTTCTCACCGGTTGAAAAATAATCACTGTCTATAACTTCGTCTTTTTCAAGAGTCGCAACTTCATCAGATCTGAGATTTTCCTGTGCAAAAACAAATGTGGGAATCAGTATGAGGAATAAAAACGAGGTAAATAAAATGCCAAAAAATACTTTCGACATAATTACTATTTAACACACTTTCTGCAATTAATCAAGATCCGTCTACTGCACCATACCAAATTTTTTATTTAACTTTGTCATTTTTATAAAGTAATTTAATCTTTTTTCAAAAACCTCCGGCCTTACTCTTGAACCATCGATAAAAGCAATTCTAATCCTCTTATATCTTTCAGGAAATTTTTTAAAATTACCCCAGGCCTCTTTATCTTTTTTCAGCTTTTTTAATATATCTTTTGGCATCTCAAACTTCTCGTCCAAAACATTTCCCAATTTCGAAAGTCCGGCTGGTGTCATCAATCCTCGTTCGATAAGCATTCTGGCGCGCTCTTTGTTCAACTGAGACCAGTTGCTCTTCGGGTTTCTCGGTGTATAGCGCTGTACTGTTGATTCTTTATCAAAGCTTTTAACAGTAGAATCTATCCAGCCAAAACAAAGCGCCTCTTCAACCGCATCGTTATATGGAATACTTCTTTTTCCAGAAATCTTTCTGAAATTTATAAGCCAAACTTCCTTTTCTTTATCATGATTCTCCTCAAACCATTTCCTCCACTGCTCTCTATTTTTCGCGTAAAAAACTCTTGTAATATTCATACTTGGTACCGCTGTATAAATTTTATCAAATTTAGTAAACTAAGTTTGTGGTTAAAAATATTGTAAGACTTGAAGGGCTATTTGTATTCCTTGCGGCTTTGTATTTTTATTTTCTCTCAAACGGCAACTGGTTATTGTTTGTAATCTTGTTCCTGATCCCCGATCTATCAATGACCGGATACTTAAAAGACAAAAAACTGGGTGCAACAATTTACAATTTTGTTCATAATTATATTCTGGCAACTCTATTAATTTTTGTGGGAATTTTATTCCAAGATATCCTTCTTTACTTAGGCGTAATACTAATTGCTCATGTAGGAATAGATCGGTTCTTTGGATTCGGTCTAAAATATCCTACCAATTTCAAAGACACCCATATCCACAAACTCTAAGCCCTGATCTTCACAACTACTTTTCCTTTGGGGTGGCCGGATTCGAGGTATTCGAATGCCTCTTTTGTTTTTTCAAGCGAAAACACTTTATCTACATGTGGCTTAATCGCTCCGTTATCAACCAGCTCTCCCAGACGCTTGAGTCTTTCTGAAGTTATTTTTGTATTTTGCCCTATTGAAGTAATACCCTGCTCTTTTGCAAGATCAGGATTAGGCTGCCCCAACATCGAGACAATGACCCCGCCTTTTCTAAGAACTTTAAACGACCTCTCTACTGTTTCTCCTCCCACGGTGTCAAACACAGCGTCAAAGTCGTGAAGTAGCTCTTCAAATTTTTGAGTTTTATAATCAATCGCCTCATCGGCTCCAAAACTTTTAACAAATTCTATATCATCGCCACCCGCAGTTGTCGCGACATATGCTCCTAGATGTTTGGCTAATTGAACTGCTATATGACCAATCCCCCCAGCCCCTCCATGAATAAGGATTTTGTCGCCGCTTTTTAGTTTTATGTGTTCTTCAAGAGCTTGTATAACACTGGAACCAACAAGAGGCAAAGACGCTGCCTGAATAAAATCAACGTTCTCCGGCTTAAGAGCAGAATTCTCAGCATTTGCCGCGGTAAATTCCGCAATAGCTCCGGATGCGCCAATTAAAACAAGTGCTTGCCCGTAAATTTCATCCCCTATTTTAAACTCGGAAACATCTTCTCCTAAATCAGTAACAACACCCGAATAATCACCGCCAATAGTAAAAGGAAAGTCTAGAGGAATATTTTCTTTCATGTAGCCCAAACGTAGTCTGTAGTCAAACGGATTTAGACTAGCTGCATGAACTTCAACAAGCACCTGCCCTTTTTTAGGAATTGGATTTTGGACATTTTTAATCTCGATTACTTCCGGTCCACCATACCGATTATACTGTGCAGCTTTCATGTACTATACATTACAACATTAACATTATACAAAATTTATAAAACCGCGATCACAAATCCCATTGCCAAAATGGCTGTCAATTGATAGCCGGTATTTATTGCAAAGAGAGTCCATTTTTTACTACCAAAAATTTCTCCCGTCAACTGAACCGGCATTATAAATCCAAACCACATCCAAAATGCGCTGCTGATTCCTGTTGCCAATCTACTGTAGTCATAGAAATTTTCAGAAAGCACTATAACATGAGACAAGACATAGGCACTGACTAGCGTGGCCACGAAACTTAAAGCATATAACTTCCCCATCTCTTTTTGAGCTTTTTTTATACCCTCTTCCGTATAACCTGAGAGCTTCATCCAAGGCTTGCCGAAAAGCATTTTTGAGTACCACAGAAAACCTATAGCCATAGAAAAAACGCCTGCAAAAATAATTGCAAGATAATTTACTTCAACATTCACTCATTATCACCCCCTTTTACTCAACTACCAATGTCCCTTTCATTCCAGCCTCTCTGTGCCCAGGAACAGAGCAGAAAAATTCATATGCTCCTGCTTTGTCTGCCACGAATTGCACCGTTGCTTCCTCCCCAGCATCAATTAACGACGACTGAACACCAAGCTCTTCAATTGTGAAATCGTGCGTCCCAACAGTATTTTTGTATTTAATCCTTACTGTATCTCCTACGTTTACCCTAATCTCATCGGGAGTAAAGCTTAGACCTCTGCTTTCAATGGTGAATTCTTTTAGATTCGCTTGCGCCTCTGAATCTGTTGATTCAATAGTGTCGTTAGACTGCATATTAGCTTCAGGTTCTTCCACTGTCTCCTGGAAAGATTGTTGATCGCTCGAAGAATTCCCAAGAAGCAAAACTCCTCCAATTACGACCAAAACCAAAACTCCTAGAATCATCAATGCCTTATTCATGTCCTCACCCCCTTCCTTAATTAATAATAGTGTAACATAATTATCAAATATCTTCTATGTAATATCTTATCTCCTCTTTTTTCGGATCGAGAAGATTAAACAAATAAGTTATGTCTTCATTGCTGTGTCGGATGCAACCCAAGCTTCCAGGACTTTGCTCTGATAATTTTTCCATATCACCATTTACCCCATGAAGTCCGAAATATCCTGGAATCTCCCAATTGCACTCACCATTGCATTCATCATAAGGAATTGGACCATACGGATACTCTTCCGAGACGGGAATATCCAACGAAATAAAATATGGCGCGGTTTCTGGATTGTCGCTAGAATCAGTTTTATCTGTAATCAACCAGTAATTTCTGCCTAAAAGTTTAGGAAGCGGTGTGGGACTCTGACCAGAAATTCCTGTCTTGACTTTAAATGTTTTTATTAATCTACTCTGCTCCTTTCGTCCCGGGACGCCTTCATACAAATACTCTATATTTGATTTTCTATGAAGTGAGAGCCAATGAACCGACTCTGTTTGAGTTGTCGATAAAACCTCCCTTGAAGATTCAATAGGTCTTTGTATGTATGCAAGAATCCCCAAGGCTACTATAACTACAAGCACAAAAATTTTTCCCATGCCCCTTCGCTATTTACACCACATTGTGGATGTAAATACACTCCTTTCTGTAAAAACATTTTCTTTATCCAACATACACTTCGGAGACATGGCCCCTCGTAGCCTTGGCGAAGTGGGGCCATAATCCCATTCTACCCAAAATATCAAATAATTTGGTAAAATACAACAATGCAAAAATTAGTTTTGTTATTACTGTCTTTAACCGTAATATCAGCCTTTACGGTCTTATTTTTTGTGGTTAAAAAACCGCAGGGTAATTTGTTGTCTGTTACGCCTTCGCCAACAAATATTCCGACTCCGACTTCTACTCCCACACCAACTCTTCAACAGCCGCCACTAAGTAAAACCCTACAAAATGACTACCATATATTTCAATCGTTCAACAACTGCGGTCCGGCATCGCTGTCTATGGCTCTTTCATATTATGCAATCTTTGAATCTCAGCAAAAGCTAGGCAATGACCTTAGGCCATATCAAATCCCAGGTGGCGATAATGATGATAAATCCGTAACCCTTGAAGAACTGGCGGAAAAATCAAAAGAATACGGATTCATTCCCTACCATAGGCCTCTTGGAAATATAGATCTTATCAAAAAATTCATCACCTATGATATACCGCTCATCACTCGTACATGGACAACGGTAAATGAAGATATAGGTCATTACAGAATAATAAAGGGTTATGATGAAGCAACGCAAGAAATAATCCAGGACGACTCTCTTCAGGGAAAAAACTTGAGATATACTTACGATGATTTTAATGCAGTTTGGAAGCAATTCAGTTATGAATATTTGGTATTGGTTCCTCAAGAAAAAGATGAAATTGCAAGGACTATTTTGGGTGAAGATGCCGATGAAAAAACCGCCTGGCAAAAAGCTGTCTCTATTTCAGAATCAGAAGTAAACCGAAATCCAAATGATATTTATGCAAGATTTAATTTGTCTGTCGCTTTACATAATATTGGTGATTATCAAAGATCTGTCGAGGAATTTGAAAAAGTT
>Ga0154977_138_pt1 | contig 34201 bp, 41 predicted proteins | sample RifCSPhighO2_01_FD_105945 | JGI IMG/M metagenome (GOLD analysis project Ga0154977, IMG submission 105945) | Candidatus Levybacteria bacterium RIFCSPHIGHO2_01_FULL_38_26 | reverse complement strand
AGACGAACACCCTACGCTGATCGTATTCTCTAAGTTTTATGTGGACTAATAAAATTAGCCGCGCAAAACAATTAAAAAAAGAGCTACAGAAAGAATTAGAGTCTTTTTTCATAGCACATCCATACAGGATTGATACAAAACTTGACCCTCAATCAAAACGCCTCATATATTTCGTAACAAAAGCTGATCAAGTTCCTGAAGAAATATCTCAGATAACTGCGACATTATTCAAAACCTGAGAAGTTCTTTGGATCATTTGGCATATAGGCTTTTCACTGTCGGTCCTGGGAATGGAACTGAAGGGCGTCATATCCATTTCCCAATAACAGATAGTTTAGATCAACATGAAATAGATAAAGTAAGAAAAACTGAGGGACTTGATCAAAGAGCGAAAGATCTAATAGATGACGTTAAACCATACAGAGAAGGAAACAAGATTTTATGGAAAATTCATAAATTAAACAACATTGATAAGCATCGGTTACTGGTTACCGTCGGTTCGTCATTTGGAAGCCTAGATTTAGGAGCGCATATGATAGCCTCTATGAGAGAAGCATTTCCTGATCGAAACATCCCTTCTTTGTCTGCATTCTTTAATCCAGTAGATAATTTATTTCCACTTAAAGTTGGGGATGAGCTTTTTATTGATGGTCCTAACGCAAAACCAAATCTGGACATGCAATTTAAGTTTGAACTCGTTTTAGATGAGCCTGGTCTTGTGGAAGGAGAGTCATTGATTGAGATTATTGATTCAATGATTGATGAAGTTGAAGGTTTAATTCCAAAGTTTAAATCCCTAATTACTTAGTTATAACGACTAAACGGGTCTTGACCGGCACGCTCAGTTCGAGATTTTAGCCTTATTCCTACTTGAATATTAGCATTTTTGTATAATCATTTTGTATAATCATATTGTGAGCTCATATTATAAAATAACTGTCAATGTGCCGCTTGAAAATTCGGATGATGTTAGAAAAGCTATGGGAGAAGCAGGAACGGGGAAGATAGGAAATTATTCATATTGCTCATTCTCTGTAGCGGGTACTGGAAGATCAATGCCTAATTCAAATGCCAATCCGCACATCGGAAAAGCTGATCAAGTAGCTGAGGTTCGAGAAGAAAAAATCGAAACTTTTTGCTTGAAAGAGGATCTGGAGAAAGTAATAAGTGCCATAAAAAAATCCCACCCCTACGAAGAACCCGCGATTACATATTGGGAAGTGAATATAGTTTAATCCCCACCTTATTCAGCAAACCGGTGATATACTTAAAATATGCCGATTTTCCTTACAGTTCTTGGATTTGGATTTTTGCTGGGACTCAGGCACGCGACTGATGCGGATCACGTTGTGGCTATAACGACTCTTCTTGGCAAACATGGGAAAATCAAACACTCGACAATTATTGGAATATTGTGGGGGATAGGGCATTCTATAACTGTTACTCTTATAGCAATACCTATCATATTTTTCTCCCTTGTCATATCTCCGAGTCTTGAACTGGCTCTAGAATTTTTAGTTGGAGTAATGCTTGTGTTATTGGGAATTTTTACATTAACTGGAATTACAGAAAAGGTTTCAAAACGTTTCACTCCTGTGTCAATACACAGACACCCTCACAAGGCCAAATCAGGATCTGACCATTCACATTTCCATTTCCATATCTCTAAATTGATTAGCGAAAACATCCACCACATAGGAATTTATCAAACGATCAGACCAATTATCATAGGACTTATTCACGGCTTGGCAGGAAGTGCGGCTGTTGCCATACTCATTCTCTCAACAATAAACAATCCTCTGCACTCCGCGTTTTACCTTTTCCTTTTTCACTTTGGAGTAATATTTGGAATGATGATTATAACTACATTCTTGGGAGCGTCTGTAATCCTTGTAAAGAGAAAGAGCGAAAACTTACACCGCTATCTCATAACAGCATCTGGAGTCTTAAGCTTTGGTTTTGGACTATTTGTTATGTACGAAACAAGTATGTCCTTCTTCAATTAACTCCACAATCGTGCTACAATTAATGTTTAGTCCTTATGCAATCTAATACTGCAGAAAAAAATGAAAGCCAACGCTATGCCGCCTTAAAATACAGAGACTTTAGGTATCTGTGGACAGGTCAATTCGTCTCAGTTGTTGGACGGCAAATTCAAATCGTTGCCGTTAATTGGCATATTTATCTTCTTACCAATTCCGCCATCGCGTTGGGGCTGGTCGGACTAATGCGGTTTGTGCCCATCGTAATATTTTCCCTAATAGGGGGCTCTGCTGCAGATGTTTTCAACAGAAAGAAGATAATGTTGGTTTCTCAAATTCTCATGGCCTTTTTTGCAGTCATTCTAACTATTTCAACATTCACAGGTACGGTTAACCCGCTTATCATTTATGCCATAGTTATCCTGTCTGCGACTGCTACTTCTTTCGATACACCGGCCAGGCAAGCCCTGATCCCAAATCTTGTGGAGAGAAAACATCTGGCAAACGCAATGTCTCTAAATGTAATTATGTTTCAAACATCCATGATTGTTGGGCCATTGATTGCCGGACTACTTCTCGCGAGATTCAATATTGGAGTTGCGTATGGAGTTGACGCTATTACATATATCGCGTCGATATTTTCTATTCTTCTTATTAAGGCGCCCGGGAAAGTACAGGGCGCGTCAACTGTTTTCTCCCTTGGCTCTATCAAAGAGGGGCTTGTTTTTGTAAAAAGCAAGCCGATTATTTGGTCAACCATGGTTTTGGATTTTTTCAGCACATTATTCGCATCAACCCCAGCGCTTTTTCCTATATTTGCCAAAGACGTTCTAAATATCGGAGCGCAGGGACTAGGCATGCTGCACGCCGCGCCCTCAATAGGAGCTGTGATTACAGGATTTATTTTAGCCCACATGAGAACACTTTCCAATCAAGGAATTATTCTTCTGGTGTCCATTGCTTTTTATGCAGCCGCAACAATAATTTTCGGTCTTTCCAAATTTCTGCCTCTTTCACTTTTCGCCCTATTTTTGGTCGGAGCAGGGGACAGTGTGAGTACCATAATTAGAAATACCATAAGACAAATAGCGACTCCTGACTACATACGAGGAAGAATGACTTCTATCAATATGATCTTTTTCAGCGGGGGTCCACAGCTTGGAGAATTTCAATCGGGAATTATGGCGGCATTTATAGGCGCTCCTTTTGCTGTGGCAATTGGAGGCACCGCGACTCTTGTAGTGGTTGGGATAATGTCCTGGGCAGTTCCTGTGCTTCGGCGCTACGACAACCACAAAACATTACCACTGTGACTTTACAATTACCTTTACATATATATTTACAATTGTTTAGGTTCTCCGCAATCATATGCCTAGCTTTACATATATATTTACAAATACCTTGACAATTAAGTTATGGTATAGTATAATATACAAGTATGTTTGAGCCGAAGTTCAATTTCACCCCAAAGATGGTCAACGAGCTTGGTACGATCGAAAGAATCTATGGCCAGATTTTGGGAGAAAAATTGATCCCTTCGCTTGCGCTCAAGCTTTCAGAGGAAAACCTGGTTCTAGCCACTCACCATTCTACAAGCATCGAAGGAAACCCATTGTCCCCTCAGGACGTAACCAATATTGTCCTTGGCGACCAAATACCTGTTACCAAATCAGAAAAAGAGGTAAAAAACTATTTTGCAGTACTTAACCGAATCGCGGTTCTTGCTAAAAAACATGAACAGATAACTACAGATCTCACCCTGAAGCTTCACCATGACCTTATGTCCGACCTTCTAAAAGACGGATTGGGCAAATTCCGTGACGGCCCGGTTTTTGTAGGACACAAAACCAAAATTGAGATTGTCGTCAAACACAACCCTCCATACCACAGCGAAAAAGAGATAGAAAAAGCTTTGGTAAATGTATTTGAATGGCTAAATAAAAAAGATGAACTTCATCCGCTTATAAAAGCAGGCATATTCCACCACGAATTTGCCTATATCCATCCGTTCTTTGACGGCAATGGACGCCTCGCAAGAGCACTGACAACTTATTACCTACTGCTAAATAACTACGAAGTCTCCAAATATTTCATACTTGATGACTTTTACGATGTAGATAGGCAACAATACTCGGACACTCTTCACTCAGCGGACAAGGGCGACAAAACACAGTGGATAGAGTATTTTCTGGAGGGTATTGCCGTATCGCTTCAAGGGGCAATCGCGAGGATTAATGAGCTTAAAAACGTTAACCTTGAGGAAATAAAAGGAGAAAAGAGGGTAATAGTCACTTCCCGCGAGGAAGAAGTTTTACAAATAGTTCTGGACAAAAAAGCAATAAAAACCTCGGACATTCAAGAGGCTCTTTCCGTCACCCGCCAGCAAGCACATGCTCTCTTGCATTCACTGGTGAAAAAGGGGCTCCTTCAGAAATTCGGCAAAACCAAAACCTCCTACTACAAACTAGCCCAACGGCCCCGGGGATGATTGAAGGTTTTGTTTGAATTTTCTCTATTCTCTAAATATCCTTTTGCGACCACATAGGATCTCATCAGACGAATATATTTATCTGTTTCTCTTTTACTGTCCCTTATTTTCAATAAATTACTGGAAGAAAGATTCACAAGATCATCTTCTGTAAAAACTCCCATTTCCTTAAGACGAATTATAACTATACTAAAAAGACGACAATTTGAGGGCAAACTATTTCCAATGTATTTCTCACCATAAATTTTAGTTCCATCTACTATTTTACTCTCATTACCCTTTATAGTCCGGGTAGTTAGTGACCCCATATCTCTAATCTCTGCTTCAACCGTTCTCCGAAGCTTGTTCCTTGCCATTCTAGCATTATCCTCTAAGATATCACCTTCTTGAGGTAAATATGAATTGTTAAGTTCTTTGTGCATATCGGCAAAAAGTATACAAAACTATATACGCTTTGTCAAAATATGTATGTGTTAGGGAAAACATGCGGGGATTTGAGTAGTTGATGCTTGTGATTGTTCAATTGTAAATACTCCACCTGTGCTTTGCGAAAGATCAAGAGAATCACTGCTGTCTGAAGTTCTTGGAGCAGCAGATCCATTGACAAAAGAGATCGCTGCTTGACCTTGTTCTTTGGCAATAAAACTAATAGTTGCAACTGACACATTTCCTACTTCACCTGTATAACTTCCTCTTGAAATCTCTATAATTCCATTGGTGTCAATTTCTGCCGCCTCAACAGGAAAAGCAGTCCCATAAGAAATTCCCGTTACCTCAAGTTTATCTGTTGGATAGGAAAGATAGGCTGAAATTCCATTTATAGATTCGCTGTTTGTATCAAGAACGACATCAACTGAAAAAGTATTTCCAGAAGTAAGCAATCCGCTATTTTGAGATAAGTACAAGGTAGAAGCAAACGCAGTATTTGAAACGACGCTAAGCATCACAACAAACGTGAATAACGCGCTGAGTAGATTTAAAATCTTTAATTTCCCAAATTTCATATCCTGTAGTATATACTATTGGGACGGTAAAGTCAAGGGGGTATTTTAGAAACCAAGCTATCTTCCGCAACAATATTTCCTCCAGATTTAAGTTTGAATTATTTACGCCAGTAGGTGTTTCACGCTGAAATAATAGCATATTATATCAACCCTCCAAATCTAAGTCATAATTCGACAAGTGCTAGATACCGGCGTATTTTGGAGAAACAAGGGGTTCCAAATGTTTATATACAACGTTATCTACCTCTCTCAAATTTCCTCCTGCTTTTTCAAGAACCTCATTGTCGGTGAGCGTTTCTCCAATAGTAAGCTTGTATTTTTTAAAGATATTAAATCCTCGAGTTTTTGAGTAATCTTCAACTTCTTCTGCCAGGTCAACTCCTACAAACAAAAACCCCATTCTTACATCTGCTCTTTTTGCATAAAGCATAAGGCTGCCAATTGTTTGTGGGTTTTCGGAAGAATAAAGAGTTTCTCTTCTTGTGCCTTGAGGGAAAAGAATTAAAATACCTCCATTTGAAAGTACCCCTAATGCATTATTAATATATTTACTAACGCCTTGATTTTTTCGAAGTCCGTGAGCCCCTTTTTTCTCTGCTTGCTTAATTGTCTCCTCAGTCACTATATATTTCAAATCTACTGCAAAAATGCGACTCAAAGTATCCATAAAAGGGAATTTCTGATGTAGTGCAACCGGTGCTACGATTTCTCTTTTACGAAACTCTTTATCCCCAAAAGGAATCTGAAACATTTGGACTGTTTCTTTTCTTGAAGGATGATTGGCTACTATACACAATCCCGTTCCATTTTGCAGAACCTCTCGTGCTTTCCCGAGTCTCTCTGGATAAAGTATCTCACTTCTAAAAAGGGGGGTATGTGTTAGAGTTTTTTCAACTAAAGCCCTGAAAGTTTGATGTCTCTTTGGAATATAAGCTTCTTTTCCCACCTCAAAAACTATCTATCTTCCTTACTTGGGAAGAATTAATAGTTAATCTAAACTGATCGCTAACGCTCAAAATCATCTGTAGCTTAGCATGTGTCGAAAAACTCTTATTAAAGACACCCTCCAAATCTTTTAATGGTCCTGAAGAAACCTTTATTTTATCTCCTATATTAAGAGGGTACCCAGTTGAGTCAATAACATCGGTATTTTTTAGTTGATGTTGTATAGATTCGACGACCGTTTGAGGAATTCTTGCTCCATCCAACACCAAATCCAACACTCCGACTTGTCTTTTTATCAAAAGCATCTTATCTCCTGATTTTTCATCGATTTTTACAAATAAATAATTAGGGAGTAAGCTTTTTTTGCTAATTTTCCCTCCAAAAGAATATCGAGGAATAAATGAATCTATATTTAATGCTTTTAGCTGCACTGCTACATGCGGCTCTTGACCTCGTCTGCACTTCAAAATTACCCACTCAGGTTCTCTCACTGTTTCACTACCTTCCGTTTTCGGGTAATCTTTGATCCTGCCTTCAATTCCCATAATAAAATGGGTGACTATACTCCACTATATAATCCTATAAGCTCCGCTTTGTCAAGAGTGTGATGTTGCATTTTTTTCTCAACCATTTCTTTGGTTGCGTTTTTGGGAAGTTCAAGCGCGCAGTCCAACGCGTAAAGCCTAAAGAAATATCGATGGGTTCCTGAAGGGGGACAATTTCCTCCATAACCGGGCCTCCCAAAATCTGTAGTTGCCTCAAGGCCGCCACTGGGAATAGTATCTTCCTCAACTTCGCTGGTGTCAGAATCAATATTGTATACCACCCAATGAACCCAGGTTTTGCTTGGCGCATCAGGATCATCAACTATGAGAACTAAACTTTTCGAATCTGGAGGAACATCCGAAAACTGGAGCGGGGGATTTACATTGTCTCCATCACATGTATATTTGCCAGGAATCTTTTGGTCGTGACCAAAGGCTGAACTTGTGATTTTCATTTGAGTCGCGTCTGACGCGATGAGCGGGAGACGGGAATCGGACCCGCTACCTTCTCCTTGGCAAGGAGACGTTCTACCGATGAACTACTCCCGCGAGTAAAATGATTTTATCAAAAAAGAAACCCTTTTACCAGTATTTTTAAACAGGAAGCGAAAACTATTTTTTTTCTTTCCTACCCAATCCTCGCTCCCAAGAATTTAAATCAAGAGAAAAAAAATGCAAACTTATACCTTCTTCAAAATAATTAGGCAGATCTCCTTGTTCTTTAAATCCAAAACGCAATAAATATGGCTCTATATTGAAATAATCCTGATTGTCATCCGTTGTTTCAACCCACATCATCCTGTAATTTAATTCTTTTGCTTTACTTATCAACTCAACGCCCATTCTATAAGCTAGCGTTGAATTTCTTTTTTCAGGATCGATAAAAACCAATCACCCCAAATAACATCCTCCGGACAACGGTCGCCCCTTTTATACAAACCGCACACACCTACGGTTTTATCATCAATTAAAACCTGAAACTGCTCTGTTTTTTTATTATCCAAACCTAATTCCATACATTTCCTCTGAAACTCCAATGACGCAAGCACACCAGTCCTTGATTTATCAGGATATGATCTCCTTGCAAGATCTATCACTCTGTCCATATCCTCAGTTTGTAGAGGTTTTAACAGCTCAGTCATTCTATTTGGTACCCATCATGATTATACGACTGCTTATTTGGGTAAAATCTTCCTTATTATACCCGCCAAAGACCTTGATATCTTTAAAATCAGATTTTAAAAACAACTCCTTTAACTCACTCTCCGAATAACAATAATACCCTACATCCATTGACAGTTCAGTCTGTTCATCTTGTCTCCTGAAAACAAATAGATTTGGCATATTCAAGATTTTTGTCTGCCCGTCATATGATATCGGAACACAATACCAGTCAATTTCAGTATCAGGATCAGATAAGCTTTGCGACTGCTTCATAAGTATCTTTTCTCCCCACCCTGTAATAAATTCAGGATTTGGATTAAATACGTCTGTTATGAATTTCCCGCCGCTTTTTAAACTCCCGTATGCTTTGGCGAATGCTTTTTCCTGATCTTCAGCAATATGTAAATACTGAAGTGCGCTTGTGGAAACAAATGCGAGATTAAAACCCGATGGATACTCATCGTCTCCCGACATGGAAGATAACTCATATGTTAAATTTTCGGGATTTACTTCCATCCTGGCTACTTTTTCTTTTAGTAAAGCAAGCATTTCCTGTGAATTGTCAATACCATGAACTATTAAACCCAATTCTGCAATAGGTATAGTCAGTCTTCCAGAACCGCAGGCAATCTCAAGAATTGGAGATCCTGCTTCCTTGGCCTGATTTAGCCAAAAATCCCGATCATCCCGCCAGAGCCCTGCCAATTCATCAAGCCTTTTCCCCTCATAAACGTCGTCATAAAACCTAGAATATTCTTTATACATTCATGCGAATTATAAGACTAAACGTAACGCTATTCAAGTTGGAAGCATTTAAGAGAGAATAAGACCTATTTCGTTCCTTCTGTCCACGAAGAAAGATAATTTTTTTGTTCTTTTGTAAGTTTGTCAATAATAATTCCCATTGACTTCAGCTTTAATTTAGCGATCTCATTATCAATCTCTTTCGGCAGTACGTAAACTTTTGGAGACAGCTTACCTTTGTTTTTTACAAAAAATTCTGAAGCCAAAGCCTGATTGGCAAAAGACATATCCATCACCTCTGCCGGATGTCCCTCTGCGGCGGCCAGGTTTACCAATCTTCCTTCACCCAAAACGTACAATTTTTTACCTGACTTCAACATATATTCATCCAGAGAATTTCTCAACCTCCGCTTGCTCTTTGCGGTTTTTTCCAATCCAGCCATATCCACTTCAACGTCAAAATGACCGGAATTTGCCACCATCGCTCCGTCTTTCATTGATTTTATAGTTTCTAACGAGATAACATGCTTGTCACCGGTAGCAGATACGAAAATATCGCCAATTTTGGCAGCCTCTCTTATATTCATCACTCTATATCCATCCATGGCAGCCTCAAGCGCCCTTACAGAATCCACCTCAGTAACAATTACATTTGACCCCATACCTTTTGCCCTCATCGCGATTCCCCGGCCGCACCAGCCATATCCCGCAACAACAAATGTCTTCCCGGCCAGTAAAATATTTGTTGCTCGCAGTATGCCGTCTATAGTTGATTGTCCTGTTCCGTAACGGTTATCAAACAAATGTTTGGTATCCGAGTCGTTAACCGCAATAACCGGAACTTTAAGGGAGCCCTCTTTCTCCATTGCCTTGAGCCTGATAACGCCCGTTGTGGTTTCCTCAGACGATCCAATTATATTTTTTATTTGATTTTTTCTTTTTGTGTGTAATAAATGAATCAAATCAGCGCCGTCATCCATGGTAATTTGAGGACTGAAATCTAAAACAGTATTCAGATGCTTGTAATAAGTCTTGCTATCTTCTCCTTTTATGGCAAAAGTGGGAATTTTATAATCTTTCACAAGTGATGCCGCGACGCTATCCTGAGTAGATAGGGGATTGGAGGCACATGCAACTACACTTGCTCCACCCAATTTAAGAGTCAGTAGCAAATTGGCTGTCTCAGATGTGATATGAAGACAGGCGGCAATCGTCAATCCTTTCAAAGGCTTTTCTTTTTTGAAGCGCTCTTGAATGCTTTTTAGAACAGCCATTTGCTGAGAAGCCCACTCAATCTTCAATTTACCTTCGGGAGCCAGAGACAAATCCTTAACATCGTAGTCTTTTTGCTGCATAAACTATAAATCTAACAGACTTTTATATGTTTGTCTATATCTATTTTCAAAGTCTTTAGTGCTAAACTTATGTTCCTGCGTTCCATACTCCTCAACTGCAAAAGAGCTGGCAACAGATCCCATCCCCCCGCAAGTTTTTAAATCAAATCCTTTTTCCATTCCGGCCAAAAACCCGGCCCTCCACGCGTCGCCGGCACCGGTTGGATCTACCACTTTTTTGGGCTTTGCCGGTTTTATATTGTAGCTAATTCCATTGCATTCTATTTTCGATCCCTTTTCACCAAGCGTCGTGATAACAGTTTTATTTTTAAACATGCTTTTCCACTTTTTTACTCTCTTTTTAATAAGATTTATTTCATAATCATTGCCAATCAAAAAATTACAATGACCAACTCCAAATTCCAAATCGTTATCATTCACTTGTGTCAATATAAAACCAGGATCAAAAACATAAGAAGATTTCAAGTCAACGCATTGTTTTACAAAAGATAAAGATCCCTTTGCGCCGGATGGACCAATAAGTACAATGTCTTTTTTGGTCGCGATATTTTTAAGATTAAGTTTTGAGATTTTTTCTGCCGCTCCATAAAAATATCCCCAAATTTGATTATCCTTTTTATCTGTCATCGCAAAACCTGTCGAGGTATAGTTGCTTTTGTCTACCAAAACATGATCTGTATCAATATTTAGCTTTTTAAAAGCCTTCTTATAATCATCAAAATCTTTTCCCGCAACAGAAAAAAGAGTATGGGGAGTTTTAAGAAGTCCTAAAGAATATGAAACATTTCCGGCTGTCCCGCCGCGTCTTCTTGCAAATTTATTAACGATGAAAGATAAATTTATGTTGTGAATTTGATGGGGAAGGATGTGGTCGCCAAATTTACCGGGAAAATCCATTATATAATCGTAGGCGATTGTACCTGTAACAATAATCATTTTGGCGAGACACCCAAAGTGTGCAGAAGCTGATGCGGTGCCGAGAGCAGGAGTCGAACCCGCATAACGTGTTCTTCAGACACGCGCCATGACCACCTAGGCTATCTCGGCAGAAAATATATTATAACAAAAATATTTATTTTGTGGGCACTGAGGGACTTGAACCCCCGACATGTCGCCTTAGGCGACAACCCCGCCTGACTGGACTTTGTGGACCCGAAAGGACTCGAACCTTTGACCTTCTCGGTGTAAACGAGACGCTCTACCAACTGAGCCACGGGTCCATTCAATGTCGGGCAGGTCTACCACTGAGCTAAGTGCCCCGCGTTTGACGCGGTGGGTCGGAGAGGAGTTGAACCTCCACCCCTTGCGGGACATGCACCTCAAGCATGCGCGTATACCAGGTTCCGCCACCGACCCTCGTTTTATTGTATTAAGCCCCTCTCTCTGGGTGTCGGAGAGAGGACTCGAACCTCCATGGATTGCTCCATACGGCCCTGAACCGTACGCGTCTACCATTCCGCCACCCCGACAAAAATACAGTTTCATTTTATCAAAACTCCATAAGGTTGACAACTTTTTTAAAATATGCCAATATAAATCTATCTCCAACGCATGACGAAAATTTTTCTCACATTTTCTTTTTTTGGATTCACAGCATCTTTGCTTTTAGCCAGCATCTTCTTCCTTCTATCTGTGTCTTACAAACAAAACAAAAACAACGTATATACTACCAGACCTCATTCAGTTGCATTTGCGGCACTGCCCTCACTGGAGAATAAAATTGAAGATAAAATCTTTGAAGAGGGAGCCAGAGTTGAAATTGTCAGGCAATTTTTTGAGCGTTACAACTCTCCGCTCGAGCCGCATGCGGCAACTGTTATTGAAGCCGCAGACCTGTATGATCTCGACTTTCGCCTCATCCCCGCTATCGCCATGCAGGAATCAAACCTGTGTAAAAGGTCTCCCCCAAACTCCCACAACTGCTGGGGATTTGGTATTTATGGAGATAAGGTAACGAGATTCTCAAATTTTGAAGAAGCAATTCACACCGTGACGAAAACTTTGGCTTTAAAGTACAAGGCAGATGGATTAATTACACCATATGAAATAATGAAAAGGTATACTCCTCAAAGTCAAGGAAGCTGGGCAGAGGCTGTTGAATTCTTCATGGATAAACTCCAATAACTCATTATTAACCCATAGTTACAAACCCGCTAGACTTCGTCTACGACATTAGTCAAGTTTTATCAAACAATTGACTCGGTAATTTCGCTGACGGTCGGACTTGACAAACCTATAGTTAAATGATACAATACTCGATTAGATCCTAAGGTATGCCATCTCCAAATGCATACGTTAGGATTTTTTTATGGTAAAAAAGTCCTATTTAATGTTCTTTGTATTTTTCGTGCTTCTCTTGATACTTCCAAAGAAAGCTTACTCGTATCAGAATGCTTCGGGCTCTTCTGCAGCACTCGAAACAGAGCTTGTAACAAAAGCTCAGGATAATCGTGCAAAAATTTTAAAGAAATTCTTGGATAAATATAACTCTCCTCTTGCGCAATATTCAAATGTTTTTGTTAAAAAAGCCGACGACTACAACCTCGACTGGAGACTTGTTGCTTCTATCTCCGGAGTTGAGTCAACTTTTGGTAAACACATTCCATATAACTCATACAATGGTTGGGGATGGGGGGTATATGGAGATAATGTTATTTACTTTTCCTCTTGGGAAGATGCTATAGATACAGTATCAAAAGGGCTTAGAGAAAACTACCTAAATAAATGGAAAGCGACTGACATCTACGAAATTGGTAGAATCTATGCGGCATCACCCAGATGGGCAGGAAATGTTACTTATTTTATGGAAAAAATCCGTGAGTTTGAATATCAAAACCAAATAACCCACCTTTCCATTTCCATTTAAATTCTGTATAATAGTTTCGTTATCCTATTAGATCGCCAGGGTGGCGAAACTGGCAGACGCGCATGGTTTAGGACCATGTGGGGCAACCCTTGGAGGTTCGAGTCCTCTCCCTGGCACTATGATTTCAGCAATACAAAAACAAGAAGACGGAACAATTAGGCTTACCGTAAACGTGCCTTCTGCCGACGTAAAAAAGACGTGGGACGAGGTAGTTGGGGAGGCGGCAAAAGAAATTGAGCTTCCCGGATTTAGAAAGGGAAATGCGCCCAGACACTTGGTCGATGAGAAAATAGACAAAGAAAAAGTTAGAGAAGAGGTGCTGAAAAAATTACTTCCCAAATTTTATATTGACGCTGTCCAAGAGCACAAATTAAAACCTATTACAAATCCCAAAATCCACATCGATCCGGGATCGACACTGACAGATCTATCAAAAGACCTGCCTGCCGGCAGGCAAGACTGGCAATTTACTGCGCTCACTTGCGAAATGCCGGATGTAAAACTTGACGACTACAAACAAAACATCCAAAAAATTACAGCCAAATCAAAGATAATAGTGCCGGGAAAAGAACCCTTCGACGCAGGACATTCGGCTGAGCTCAGTCGAAGCCCTCAGGGCAAGCAGCAGGAAGTTAAATTTGATGAAATCGTAAATGCGCTCCTTGAAAGTACAAAAACAACAATTCCAGAAATTCTGATAGAACAAGAGATAGAACGCCTGCTAGCACAGACTTTAGATGATGTTAAAAGGCTCGGACTAACACTTGACCAATATCTCTCCTCAACAAAGAAAACTCCGCAAATCCTCAGAGAGGAATATAGAAAAAGGGTAATTAATGATCTTACTCTTGAATTTGCTCTGCAAAAAATAGCAGTTGAGGAGAAAATTCATGTTGATGAAAAAGAAATTGATGAGGCGATACTAAAAGCAAAAGACGACAAAGAGAGAGAACACCTCAAAAACAACCGCTATCTTTTGGCAAGTATACTAAGACAGCAGAAAACACTTGATTTTTTGAAGAATTTGTGATATGTTGCGGGTGCTAGCCCTTCCAAAGCTCGAAGAGCAAAGGCGGGTAAATTATGAATAAAACACTCCGCAGAAAACAGCAATTTATAAACGATAACAGCATCGAAACATTCAGAAACCTCACTAGGACTGTAGGAGATTCTTTTGTTAAAGATTTAGTAAAAGAAGGCGGATTGGATGCTAAAGACCAGGTTCTTAAAACTTCCCACACAGAGCAAAAAATACATCCAGAATTAAGCGGAGATCTTGTTGAGGGCAAAGAACTGGTTCTAAAAGAGCATATAGAAAACGAAGAAAAAAATGAATTTTTTGGGATCGAAGGGGGAGAAATAGGAACCACGTATCTTCGAGAAATGCGTCGTGGTGAAAGTACCACGCAACTGGAATTTAATAAGGAGACAAAAAGAACTCTTGAAGAAATACAAATTGAACTACAGCAGTTGATTGAAAGCACAGATGAGCTGCAAATTCAATTTAGAGAAGTTACAGTTCAACAGCAAGTAGTAAAACCAGGAAGATACCATGTCAACTTTTTCCAGTGGCTTAAATCTGTAATTATAATCGCCCGTATGAAAATTGAAGACTCCGGAGCGTGGCTTTCCGCATTCCAAAGCAAGAAAAACAAAAGACAATACTGGGCAATGTTTAAAAAACACGGCACTACATTTGGCCTCTCTAACGAACGCGTGGTAGCAACGCAGACGGGTTAATTTCCCATCTTGACAGAAAGTAGTAGGATTGTGTAAAATCTGTGATAACAATGAAATCAAAAAGTTTATCTATTAGATTAGTCCTCCTTCTTACCCGTTAGGGCGGGAGGATGGTTTAGTTTATAAACCGTTTAGAAATCCCGCCAATAGGCGGGTTTTTTTTGTGGCAAAATATGGTGTTGTTAGAATCAGAATTTAGATCACATATACCCGATCCGGCATCCGATCCTGAAGGCGAGTCGTATGCCTTCTATAGCTCGTTCTATAATCTGGATACAAAGAATGCGAAGAATAAACTTTGGAGAAATAAAGAAGATAGCCCTGATCTAAGTAGAACCTCGCTAATTAAAAGGGTGCATCCTTATATCAACGCTCTACCTAAAGACAGTTATGTGCTTGATCTTGGAGCAGGAAGACAAATCCTGGAAAAAGAATGGAAAGATATCTACGATATTAAACCACCATGTCAGGTTGTCACATTAGATATCGCAAGCATTCCCAAAGCTAGCCTACTGGCAAAAGACTATGAACACGTACAAGCAACAGGAGGAACTTTACCATTTAGAGACGAACAGTTTAACGCAGTAGTAAGTAATATGGCTTTTGACTTTATGCCATCACAAGCTCTAGCAGAAACTTACCGTATAGCTAAACCTGGCGGATTAGTTTTTCTGAATCTACATCATCCGTCTTTGGTAAATTACGACATAAACAGAGAACTAAGTAAGCTAAGACGAAAAATTAGACACAAGACTGCGGCTAATTCAGAAATTAGCGAACAAAAAAAGTTAAAATTTGCAGTTTATCGCTACCACGAATACCTTAGGGATAACAACAAGCTATTTAAAACTGCAGATCAAATACGATCGCATTTTGGAGAAGGTGGCTTCAACGCATCCAGAATTGATCTTAATTCTGATGGAAACGACACATGGTGGGAAGTTGATCTAGTCAAACCGTCTACAAATAAAAACGAATCGCTGCCTCTTGCTGGAACTATTTTTGACGGTAGCGCAAGGTCAATTATTAAGTAAATAAAAAAACCCTTCTTACAAACCCAGTGACTGGAGAAATGAAGTATCTAATATACTGTCATGCGTGAATTTATAGATTATCTAAAGCCCCTTGACTATCCACTAGATAATTTGATATATTACAATTAATGAAATTGAAAACACTCTCAATTATTAGCATTATTATTACCTCTCCAAAGGGAGGTTATTTTGCGTAGTTAGAAAATTCTAAACGCAAAAAGCGCAAGCCTCCCAAACGGGAGGTTTTTTTGTGGAAAATTAATATTATGAGAAACCGAGCTGAAATACTTTTGTCTAATAAAACATTTCCAGATAATACAGCAGATAAAGCTATCCAAAATGTTGATAGATGGACAAAAACAAAATCTGGATTATCAACAAAAGAATCTATACTAAAGCAGAATCGTCCTCGCTCGCATATTTTATATGTCTCTCCGCTCGTCCAACAAACCACTGAGCCTAACACGCCAGTAAAACAATCTCAAAAAGTAAAAAGTCCAGAAACAACAAGGCTTGCAGAACTAAACCAAATTCTAGCAGATTTATCCCAGCAAAGAAAAAATAAACTAATTTCCAGAGCAGAATTCAATGCGCTTCATGCTCCACTTGTGAATGAGTTAAATGAAGTAACTCAAATGGCAGGCTATAAACCGCTTAGGTCAAAAATAAAACAGGATTAAATTTAAATCTAAAAACATAAAACAAGTTTGATAGTTGACATAGAAAACTAATCTTTGCTATAATTATTTCAATATGCAGAAATCAGGAAAGACATTTTTGTTTTTCTTTACCTTCGCTTAAGCGGAGGTTGGTTTTTGTAAAAAAAATCTAACTAGAAACGACCTCCGATACCTGCAAAAGCAGGAATTAAGCGGAGGTTTTTTTGTTGGTCGCGTTACACGCGATTGGAAAAATATGACTGAGCAATTACATGCCAATAATAAAATGGTAGGGCTTGAGGTCAGCGGATCGCTTGTTAAGGTAGAACTTTATCCGGGAAGACTATCTTCAAAAGTAGCCTGTTTGGGACCTGAAGGAACTTATACGGAAGAAGCCAGAGAAGTTTTACTAACCGGTAACGAGCAGCACAGAATGCAAAAAGATTTTCTTCAAAAAAATACGGAAGTTGTGGAAAAGGTAGATAAAGGAGAATACGACATCGGGGTTATACCGGTTGAGAACTTAATTGAGGGAGACGTTGTAGATGTTTGGAAAAAATTAGTTCAAACCAAAAACACCTCTATACTTGCCGAAGCTATTGTACCCATTCGGCATATGTTGATAGGAAGAACGAATGAGGAGATAATTACAATTTTATCTCACGAGCAAGCACTCGGTCAATCGAAGAAATTTATTGCACTAAATTATCCAAAAGCAGTATTGCAAGAAACAACAAGCACAGCTAAGGCTGTTCAAGAAATTAAAGACATGTCAAATGCAGCAGCAATTGCCAGCAGAAGAGTTGCTTTAATTCACAAAATGCCAATCCTCGCCGAAAATATAGGAGACAATCCTTATAACGCTACGCGTTTTTATCTAATTGGGAGAGGGGAAACAGAACCGACCGGAGATGACATCACGACAGCAATAATTTATCCTCAAGAAAATCGCGTAGGGATGTTAAAAGATTGTCTTACCGTCTTGGCTGGCAACAACATCAACCTTACGAATATTCGCTCATATCCTACGTCAAATCGTATGGGAGAATTCTTTTTCCTGATGTCTTTTAATGGCCACCGAAAAGATACATCTGTAATAGATGCTTTAGAAACGCTTAAGGACCCAAAAAAATACAATGCTCCGAGTAAAATAATTGGATCTTATAAAAGAGCAGAATTACCCGAAGGAACAGTGGAACCAGGAGCAATAAATGGTAATTAATTTTTAGAAGTATGTTATGCCATTAAAGGAGGTGACTTTATTATGTCTAAAGAAAGAATGAGCGTTCCTTTAAGAAAACTGATAAGCGAAACGTGTAGAACGATTGACCCTGCGAATCGCAAGGCTATAGAAGAAAGGTTACGTATGGTCAAAGAGATTGCAGGTGATGGAAAAATGAATATTTCTCACTTTCGTCAAGCTGAAGCTTTACATCAACAAGTAAATGGTGTAAAACATACCTCTTAGTAGGTATATATTCCAAATTTAGAAAAATACCATCAGATACTTAAAGATTTTTTATTATCGGTTTGATTAAATTGTGGGCCCGAGAGGAGTCGAACCTCTGACCTTTACAATGTCAATGTAACGCTCTAACCAGCTGAGCTACGAGCCCAAATTTACTCTAAATATTCTAACAAAATATACTTTCAAATACAATCTGTTGAGATCATACTGTAAACATGAGATAATTTAAATATGACAAGAGAGGAAGCCTACAAAATATTAACTAAATACCTTAAAAATCCAAACCTTATCAAGCATTGCCTTGCTTGTGAAGCTGTAATGAAAGCTTTATATAAAAGATTAAATTCTGAAGAAAAATCCTCCTTCGCTAAAGCTTCGGAGGAGAACTGGGGGATTACAGGACTACTGCATGATGCTGATTACGAATTAAGCAAGGGCCATCCGGAAAAACACGGACTTTTGCTCTTTGAGATAGAAAAAAATATCCCTGATGATATCGCTCACGCTATAAAATCTCATAACTATGAAAATACGAAAGTAAGCCCCGAAAATCTTATGGACTGGGGAATCACATGCACAGATCAGCTAACAGGTCTTATCGTTGCCTGCGCTTTAGTTCATCCTGATAAAAAGCTTGCATCCTTGTCTCCGCATTTTATTCTCAAAAGAATGAAGGAAAAATCTTTCGCAAAAGGGGCGGACAGAAAACCGATTTTTATGTGCGAGGAAAAACTCGGAATTCCGCTGGAAGAATTTGTGGAACTGAATCTAAAAGCAATGCAATCAATTAGCAAGGAGCTTGGGTTATGAGAATACTTTTGATTAAAACAGAAGACGCAACTCCACTTACCACTAACAAAAAACATGTAGAGAAAATTAAATCTCTTTCAAAAGACATTCAGGTGAACGAAGTTTCTTCTTCAAACAAAAACGAAATTGAAAAAAAACTTATAGACGCTGAGATAATCGCTGGCGCGCCCGGATCTATACCTTCAATCAAGAAAGCAAAAAAACTCAAATGGATTCAGTCGTTTTCTGCCGGTGTTGAGAAGGTCTTAACCCAAGAAGTCAAAGAATCTGATGTTATAGTAACCAATGTCTCAGGGATTCACGCGATACCTATTGCCGAACATGTTCTTGGATTTATGCTTATTTTTACAAGAAGGTTCTATGAAACATTTAAACAACAGGAGAAAAAAATCTGGAAAAAAGATAAAAAAATAACTGAGCTTAGAGAAAAAACTGTACTAGTAGTTGGGCTTGGTCATATCGGCACAGAAGTCGCGAGACTATCAAACTATCTTGGGGCTTATGTAATTGCTATCAAGCAAAATGTAAAAAATAAACCTGATTTTATATCCAAAGTTTACTCGGCAGATCAAATGGATAAAATTCTTCCAAAAGCTGATTTTGTCATCCTCTGCCTTCCTCACACCGAAAAAACTCACCATATTTTTGACAAGAAAAAATTTAAGCTAATGAAAAAATCCGCGGTAATCATAAATATAGGTAGGGGAGGATTAATAAATGAAATGGATCTATTAGAAGCTTTGGATAAAAAAATCATTGGCGGTGCCGGATTGGATGTTACAGAAGAAGAACCCCTGCCAAAAAATAGCAAGTTGTGGGAGATGGAAAATGTAGTAATCACACCTCACCATTCGGGTTGGTCGGAAAAATATATGGATAGAGCTATTGATATTTTTTGCTTGAATCTAAAAGCATATCTCAAAGGTAAACCCCTCCCAAATCTTGTTGATAAAAAAAGAGGATACTAGATGAAGAAACGCTCCCTGTTACTATGCCCGCCCGCCTATTTTTCAGTAAAATACAAAATTAACCCATGGATGAACCCCGCTGTTCCAGTAAAATCTAGTCTTGCGCAAAAACAATGGCAGAGCTTGGTTGATGCTTGCAATAATCTTTCATCTTCTGTTAATTTTATTAATCCCGCACCTAACCAACCCGACATGGTCTTTGCCGCGAACGGGTTTTTCTCAATTGGCAAAAAAGCAGTCCTTGCACGATTCAGATACAAAGAACGCCAGGGGGAAACAAAATTTTACAAAAAATGGCTCGATTATCACGGATACGAAGTGATTGATCCTAACCCAATTAAATATGAAGGAGAAGGGGACACCCTTCTGACGGGTGACATGATTCTTCAGGGATACGGATTCAGATCTGATAAAGAGTCCGCAAAAATAATTGCCGCGGCATTTCCCGATAAAAAAGTAATTCCTCTGCGTCTTGTTGATGAGCGGTTTTATCATCTGGATATTTGTTGTCTTCCGATAAACAAAAATTTGATTTATTTTTATGAAAAAACATTCGATAAAGAATCAGCAGATGCAATTAAATCACATTTTAAAAAAGCGGTTGCAATATCCGATGAAGAAGCGCTATCGTTTGCTTTAAATTCCCTAATCTTTGAGCAAACAGTTATTACCAACAAAAACGCCAATCAATTTACAGAAAGGGTCTCAAAAGACGGACTCAAAACAATAACACTCGATATGAGTGAATTTATCAAAGCAGGCGGATCAGTAAAGTGCCTTGCTAATGAAATTTGGTCTTGAAAAAAACATACAAGAATGTGGTAAGCTTAATGAATAAACCTGTATGGAAAATTACGAACAAGTTCACCTTGGTAAGAAAAAAGTATTTTTCAATAATCTACTTGGCGGAATAGCCTGGGGGATTGGAGCTACTCTTGGCGCATCTATTATTCTTTATATTTTGGGATTTGTTATATCAAAACTGGACTTCGTCCCAGTAATTGGAGATTTTGTTTTAAGAATATCTGAATTTGTCGAACAAAATTCTACCCGTTGACTAATTACAAAAATAACAAGCTAAATTAAATAAAAAAACCGAGAATCACGAAATGCGATTTATCAAACTTGAACTAACATAACAATGCCTATCTCCCCTTTTACAAAATCACTCCTACCTGATAAAATAATCTTGATGGACAAACCAAAAAATAAAGATCATAAACAAATAGGACAAGCGTTGGAATTATTTTTTACAAACGATATCGCCCCCGGTGCACCTTTTTGGCTTCCTAAAGGAATGATAATTTTTAAAGAGCTCGAAAAGTACATTCGAGAACTCACCGAAAAAGCAGGATTCCTTGAAACCTCAACGCCAATAATGGTAAAGTCCCAACTTTTTAAAGAGTCAGGTCATTGGTCAAAATTTGGTGAGCATAATATGTACAATCTTATTTTATCTGATGAGGCAGATGATACAAAACTGGTAAGCTACACCATAAAACCCATGAATTGTCCAGAGTCAACAATTATTTATAGATTTAGAACAAGGAGCTATAAAGAACTCCCATTAAGGTTTTCCGAGATAGGAAGATTACACAGGCGCGAAAAATCAGGTGAGGTCAACGGCCTTTTAAGAGTAAGACAACTAACAATGGATGACGCACATATCTACGCTACAGAGGATCAGATATTTGATGAAGTTTCAGACATACTTGATATGATGATAGATTTTTATAAAAAATTCGGATTTGAATATGAATTCAGATTTGCGACAAGACCGGATTCAAGGGCAGGAACAGATGAAATGTGGAATAAGGCAGAAAAAGACCTTGCTGGAGTACTTAAAAAGAAGGAGATTAAGGCCGGGGATAAAACAGGAGATGGTGCTTTTTACGGTCCGAAAATTGACGTCCATATCAAGGATTCTCTGGACCGTGAATGGCAGCTTGCAACCGTACAACTGGACTTTCATCAACCCGAAGCATTCAGGCTTGTTTATATCGACGACGAAGGGCAAGAAAAGCGTCCGGTAATGATCCACAGGGCAATATTTGGATCATTTGAACGCTTCATAGGAATTCTCACAGAGCACTACCAAGGATCATTTCCATTGTGGTTATCGCCAATACAAGCAACCATAATCCCTATTGCCGATCGTCATGCAGAACAGGCTAGAAAAATTAAAATGTTAATTGAACAGGAAAACATAAGGACAAGTCTTGATGATCGAAATGAAACTCTTGGAAGCAAAATTAGAGATGCCACTTTACAAAAAGTGCCCTACATAGGTATAATAGGAGACAAGGAAGTTAAAAGTTCCGAGGAAAGTATAATATCGGTTAGAGCACGAGGGGGGAAAGATCTCGGGCAGATGAAGTTTTCTGCCTTTGTAAATAAATTAAAAGAAGAAATTGATAAGAAGATTTAAAAGAAAACAAGAAAGCAAAAAGTATTATAGAGTTAATGAGCGTATTTATGCGTTGACCCTTCGTGTTCTGGACAGCTTTGGTAAGCAAATCGGAATTCTGCCTAAATTTGAAGCTCTAAAAAAGGCAAGAGAAGAAGGATTGGATCTGGTAGAGGTCGCGCCAAAGGCTATCCCGCCGGTAGCAAAAATAATAGATTTTAAGAAATTTTTGTATCAGGAGAAAAAGAAAAAGAAGGAGGAAAAAAGAAAAAGTAAAATTTCAGAAACAAAAGAGGTTAGGTTGGGACCTTTTATGAATAATCATGACCTGCAGGTTATGATTAGACGCGCGGAGAGCTTTCTAAACGACAATGATAAAGTAAGGTTGGTTGTAAAATTTGCAGGAAGACAAATTACCCACCCTGAATTCGGACACGAGATAATCCGAAAGGTCATAAATTCTCTAGGTAAAATTTCGAAGGTTGAACGGGATGCTCACCTTGAAGGAAGACAGCTTATCGCTCTTTTGACGCCGGAAAAAACAGCCAAAAACCCGCCCAAATCAACATATGAAGAAAAAAATCAAGAAATCAGTCGCCAAGAGGTTCAAAGTAACTAAAACTGGAAAAGTTCTTTTCACTCATCAGTACGGTCGTCATCTAAAAACAAAAAAATCCAAAAGCAGGCAGAGACGACACGCGGAGCCAGGACTTTTAAAGGGTAAATTCGCGAGAAAAGTTAGGCAAATGATGGGAGCAGCATGAGTCGTATTAAACGTGGGGTCGTGTCCCGCAGAAAACACAAAAAAGTATTAAAGCTCGCAAAAGGCTATTTGGCCCTAAAAAGCAGATCTGTCAGAAAAGCAAAAGAGGCAGTTCTTCACGCCGGTCAATATGCGTATCATGGCAGAAAACTTCGAAAAAGAGATTTTAGAAGTTTATGGATAACCAGAATAAGCGAAGCAGTAAAACAGGAAGGTCTATCATATAGCATTTTCATGAATCTTCTTAAAAAGGCAAATATAGAACTTGATCGAAAAATACTAAGCGATCTTGTTACAAATGACCCCTCCACATTCAAACATATCGTTGATGAAGTTAAAGTGAAAAATAACTAACTTTGTGCTATTCTAATTCTAGTGGAAGAAAAACTCATAGCAATTAAAAACTCTGCCCTTTCTATAATCCTCGATACATCTGACAAAAAAACCCTCGAGGAAATTAAGCTTCAATTCCTGGGAAGAAACGGACAGCTAACACTGGCAATTAAAGAGATCGCAAAACTTCCAAAAGAAAGACGACCAGAGATAGGAGTCCTTGCCAACGAAGTCAAAAAAGCAATTGAGCAAACTTTAGAAAATCAAAAATTAATAATCAAAAAGTTTGAATCTGAAACAAAGAAAGAACAAATAGACACAACAGCCCCGGGCATTCAGCCCAAAATTGGACATCTCCATCCAATGACTCAAGTTATATACGAAGTCGTAGACGTTTTTAAAAGCATAGGATTTCAGACTGCGGATGGACCAGAGATTGAGACAGATTATTACAACTTCGAAGCTCTAAATATTCCAAAACACCACCCAGCCCGAGACACCCAGCAAACCCTTTATCTTGACACCCAAAATAGCAAGGTAACGCCGGGAGAAGCAATCCTGCGCACCCAAACCTCCGCGATGCAAGGCAGGGTAATGGAAAAAATAAAACCGCCGATAAGAGTGATCGTTCCCGGGAAAAACTTTCGCTACGAACAGGTCGATGCCTCACATAGTTTTGAATTCTGGCAAGTTGAAGGATTCTTGGTAGACGAACAAGTCAGGCTTACCGATCTTTTTGGAACTATTGACTATGTCCTGCGAAAACTGATGGGGGAGGGAACAAAACTAAAATTTGCAACCACCAATTTTCCTTTTGTTGAGCCTGGAGTTGACACTTACATTGAATGTACTGTGTGCAAAGGTAAAGCCCGCCTGCCGAACGGGCAGGGATGTAGTTTTTGCAAACAAAGCGGTTGGAGCGAAATCATGCCAGCAGGAATGATCCACCCATATGTTTTAAGCGCCGCTGGATATAATCCCAAAGAACTATCCGGTTTTGCTTTTGCTATCGGTCTATCTAGATTGGTAACACTTAAATACCAAATGGATGATCTTCGACTTTTGACAAACCCGGATTTGAGGATATTAGAACAATTCTGATATAACTCTTATGAAAATCAAAAATCATATTAAACATTTAGCCGTTTCAGCTGCAATTTTCAACGATAAAAACGAAATACTGCTATCAAAGAGGAATGAACCAAGATGGTCTCATTCTCACGGCAAATGGCAATTCCCTGGAGGAGGAATAGAGTTTGGCGAACATCCTGAGCAAACTGTTATCCGAGAAGTATTAGAAGAGGTTGGAGTAAAAATAAAACTTTTAACAAAAAACCCATTAATTCAATCTGTTATTTTCAAGAAAGAGAATGTCCATGTTGTGCTTTTAGTATATCCATCCTTATACATATCTGGAAGAATAAACATAAAAAATGACCCTTATACCGCAGAAGCAAGGTGGTTTAAGCCTCGTGAAATCGATTCCATATTTTCCATGCCTGAGGTGAAAAATGTAATTAAAAGTTCACAAAAATACTTGATATTTGATATTTGATATTTGATATTTGATATGTTAGCACCACTTTCTTGGCTCAAAGATTACGTAGACACAACTCTAGCGCCTTATGAATTAGGAGAACGGCTTACCGAGGTCGGACTTGGTACGGAAAAGATTATCAAAACAGATGACGATACCATATTTGAATTTGAAATTACCCCGAATCGTCCAGATCTATTATCTATCTTAGGAATAGCCAGAGAAATTGCCGCTGTTGAAGGAAAAAAAATAAAACTTCCCAAACTTCCTAACTTCCCTAATCCCAAAAAAACCCTGCGTTTTGAGATAAAAACAGACAAAACGATAAATCCTCGCTTCACCGGAATTATTATTGACGGAATCAATGTAAAAGATTCTCCAAAATGGCTGCAAGAAAGGCTTATTAAAATCAACCAGCGACCGATAAATAATATTGTAGATATAACAAATTATGTCATGTTTGAATTGGGAAATCCTATCCATGCGTTTGATTACGACAAAATAAAAGATCACGTAATGATAGTTGAGAAAGCAAAAGGCACAGAATTATTTAAAAGCGTTGATGGGATTTCATATCATTTGCCAAAAGATGCGGTAATAATAAAGGACAACGAAAGAATAATTGATCTTTGTGGAATTAAGGGAGGATTTAATAGCGGCACTTTTGAGGATACAAAAACAATTTTTATAAGAGTTCCTGTTGAGGATCCTATTCTGATAAGAAAAGCTTCCCAAGCGCTAAATCTTCGCTCGGAAGCTTCAAGTATTTTTGAAAGGGGAGTAAATGCGGGAGGCACAATAGATACTCTCAAAAGATGCGTTGATTTGGTCCTTGAGACTGCAGGCGGAGAAATCGCAAGCAATCTTTATGATCTTAAAATATCTGACTTCTCGCCGTGGAATGTAAACCTTAATATTGAAAGGTTAAACAAAATTCTAGGAATTGAAATTCCAAAAAACAAAGTGATAGACATCCTTGATTCTTTAAATTTATCACCGGTCATTACCAAGGGATTTATCGAATGTACCATACCTACTTATAGAAACGATCTAAAAACTGAAGAAGATCTTATAGAAGAAGTCGCGAGGATATACGGCTATAATAATTTTCCCAAAACAATTCCGACTGGTGAAATACCCATAATACTAGTTCCTTATTTTAAAGACTACAAAATTGAGGAAAAAGCAAAAAATATTTTAATTGCTGCAGGGTTTTCAGAAATCTATACTTATAGCCTGATGAGTGAAAGTGATCTTGAAAACGCCCACATCAAACCCGAGCGGGTTCTAAGAGTCGATAATCCTGTCAGCAGAGAATTCGAGTATCTCAGGCCAACGCTCAAAATCAACCTTCTAAAGGCTTTCAGCCAAAACAAGCCAAATTTCAAAGAAATTAATCTTTTTGAACTGGGAAAAGTTTACCTTGGAAAAAATCTAGACGAAACGCAAGAAGTATACTTCTTGTCAGGAATTTCAAATGTAAAAAATTTTTATGAGGTTAAAGGAATTATTGAGAGACTCTTTCTATATTTGGGAATCAAAGAGGATCCGACAAAATATATCGAAGGTATAGACGACGGGGTATTTTTTGAAATCAATTTCTCTGAAATTCTGAAAAAAGTAAATCTAGAAAAAATATTCATTCCTCTCCCAAAATATCCGCCTGTATTAGAAGACCTAGCGATTGTAGCATCTGATGATGTTAAAACAGGGGATTTGATAAACGAAATAAAAAATCAATCTTCGCTTATTCACATAGTCTCGCTTTTGGATCAATACGAAGAAACCCGAACATTCCACATAGTTTACCAACATCGCGAAAGAAACCTGACTACAGATGACGTCTCTAAAATCCGCGAAAAAATCCTAAAAACGCTTGGTGAAAAATTTAAGGCAAGATTAAAACAGCCCTCTACGGCGTAGGGGTTGGAGTGAGGGTCGGCGTTGGAGATGCCGTCGGAGTAACTGCTGATGTTGGACTAGGTGTTGGAGTCGGGGTAGGCTGGTCGTATTTGTGATCCGAAGTTTCTGTTGGCGGATGATATTTATCGTCACCCTGGTAATTGCCGCTTAGCCACTGATTGATTCCCTCTTGCCAGCGATTTACACCGTCCCATGACACAGCATCGCTTTCATTAAATATGATATAATCTTTTGTATCATAGTCGTTTCTGTTTATTTCCTCTTGGTTTGCTAGTTTGCCGTTTTGGTGTTTGGAAAGTCTCAATGTTTTATAAATAGGACCACGACTGGTTGGCTCTGTTCCTTTGACAAAATACTCTGCCCTTGTTGGCTGTCCATCAACCGGAAGACCTCCTCCCAAAGAATCTACAGTAACCGCAACAACTCCCTCGGGTTTTGCCAACACATCATCTGGTTTGTCCGCAAGAACAATTCTCATAATTCTATTCCAAATTGGGGACGCTCCTGTTACTCCAGATGCAATTGCTTCATTCATAGGGGTATTGTCATTGTTCCCAACCCACACTCCCACTGCATATGAAGGCGTGTAGCCAACAGTCCAGTTGTCTCTTTTTTTATCAGTCGTACCTGTCTTTACAGAAACAGTTTTACCAGGCACTACAAGCCAGGAATTCGGGCCAAAAGCAGCTGTGCGAGCTACATTATCCAAAAGAATATGGGAAATAAGAAAACTGATCTCTTCCGGCAAAACTCTTCTCCCTTCGGTTTCTTTTCGCTCAAACAATGCTTTTCCTTTTGAATCGGTTACCTTAAGAATCGCGACTGGATCTTGCCGGATTCCACCATTGGCAAATACTCCGTACGCAGTTGTAATATTAAGAAGCGACGTCTCCCTTCCTCCCAGGACAAGTGACAAACCAACATCACTAAGGCTATCTCTTGTAGGCTGCCAATTCGCGATTCCCATATCATACGCTGTCTGCATAACATCCCTAATTCCGACCCTAGCCAACATCTTTACAGCCGCTATATTAATTGAGTTCCCCAAGGCAAACCGCAACTGGATTGGACCATTATACTTTCCATCATAATTAACAGGTGTATAAATAGGATTTTGGGTATCGTTTGTTGGAAAATCTGTTTTTACATCCATCACCACGGTAGAGGGTGTGTATCCCTTGCCAAAAGCAGTTGCATACATGATTGGCTTAAGAGATGACCCTGGCTGTCTATTTGCAAGGGCGGTGTTGAAATTTCCATCGTTTTCCGTATCAAAATAATCTTTGCTTCCAACCATCGCGAGAATTTCTCCGCTCTTAGGATTAATCACTACAGCCGCTCCATTCCCAACGTTAAATCCCTTTAACTTGTCTATCTCTTCTTTTACAATTTTCTCAGCTTCTTTTTGAATAGAATAATCCAGGCTAGTGGTAACCTGAAGACCCCCATTCGCCACTACTTCTTCTCCAAACTGATCTGCCAAAACCTCTCTAACATACATAACAAAATGCGCGGCCTTTATTGTCTTGTCTTCCGTGGAAAATTTGTAGTTTTTGATTTTTTCATACGCCTTCTCTTTCTCTCCTTCGGAAATATATTTTTCCCTTACCATTTGTTTTAAGACATCATTGGTTCTGTCAATATAAAATTTATTCCCCGAAAAAGGCGAGTAGGCAGTTGGTCTTTGCGGAAGACCAGCCAAAAAAGCGCTCTCAGCCAAATCCAGCTCTTTAACCTCTTTTCCAAAGTAAGACTGTGCTGCCGCCTCAACTCCTACATTTGCACCGCCATAAGAAACATCGTTAAGATACATTTCCAAAATCTGATCTTTGTTGTATCTGCTTTCTACCTGAAGGGCGAGAATTAGCTCTTTTATTTTACGCGGAATTGTTTGCTCAGGAGTCAAAAGCACGTTTTTAACAAGCTGCTGTGTTATGGTAGAACCTCCTGTAAGCCTCCTGTACAAGACCATATCTCTTGCTGCGCGTACGTAGCCAGTAATTGAAAATCCTTGATTCCTGTAAAAATCCTTGTCCTCGATAGCTATCGTAGACTGCTTTAAATAATCAGGTATGTCGGAAAGCTCAACATAAGTTCTATTCTGGTTTTGATAGACGGAGTAGAGAAGCTCTCCTTTTTTGTCATAAATTCTTGTGGACTGTGCTAGCGGGGCGTCTATAAGCTTACCAGGCGTAGGTAAAGACCTGCCATACCAAACGAAAAGAAATGAAACTCCAATTATAAGAGCAATCAGTCCGAAAAAAGCAAATCTCGCAATATTGCTCAAAAGAAAAATACGAGAGTACCTGGAGAGCCGTCGTCTCCTTCTGCTTTTAAGCCTACCAAAATCCCTCATCCTAAGAAATTATACTAAATTTACCTAACTTTTTAAATATGCTATACTTTGCCTGTGGATAGAATTGAAGAACTGTTAACAAGAGGCGTTGACAAGATTTATCCCTCAAAAGAGGAGCTTGAAAAAGTTTTAAGGAGCGGAAAAAAGCTAAAGTTATACCAAGGTTTTGATCCTACAGGAACACAGCTTCACATAGGGCACATGGTCGGTCTTCGAAAGTTAAAACAATGGCAGGATTTGGGACATCACGTCATATTTTTGATTGGGGATGGTACAGGCCAAGCAGGGGATCCTTCCGGGAAAACAAGAGCAAGGGATAAATTCCTTACACGAGAGGAGCTTCGGAAAAATGCAGTTGATTACATAAAACAGGCAGGAAAAATTGTGCGGTTTGAGGAGAAAAATCCAGTTGAGATATTATTTAATGGCGATTGGCTCAACAAGCTTAAACTAGTAGATATTCTAAACATCTTGGGTCATTTTTCATGGCAACAACTTTCAGAACGCGACCTTTTTCAGGAACGAGCTAAAAGACAAGAAGAGGTAAATATGCGAGAGTTTATTTACCCTATCCTTCAGGCTTACGATTCTGTGGCTATGGAGATAGATCTGGAACTAGGCGCAACAGATCAAACATTTAATATGCTGGCTGGCAGAACATTAATAAAAGCTATGAAAGACAAAAACAAATTTGTTATGACAACTCCGCTTCTTACAGATTCACAAGGTCAGAAAATCGGAAAAACTGAAGGAAATGTAATAGCCCTAAATGAAAAGACTGAAAATCTGTACGCAAAAATAATGTCGCTACCAGATAATTTCATATTGAAAGGATTTGAATATCTAACAGATGTCCCAATAAAAGAGATAGAAAACATGAAAAAAGATATTAATCACGGATCAAATCCTGTTGCATACAAGAAGAAACTAGCGTTTGAGATTGTAAAACAGCTAGGGAATCCGCAAAATGCACAACAAGCTGCAGTTAATTTTGAAAAAACTGTCCAGAAACAAGAAATGCCTGAAAATATCCCAATATACAGATATCATGGTGCTGACAAAGAAAATATAATTGATCTTTTAGTTAAATCGAAATTTATAGAAAGTAAATCCGAAGCAAAAAGACTGATCGAACAAAAAGGAGTGTCTATTGACGATCAAATAGTCACTGACTCAGGTTTACAAGTTGCAATAAAAAATGATATGATAATAAGAGTTGGAAAAAGAAGATTTGTAAAAATAAAACTATCTCCTTAGGTACAAAGGTTAATTCATCCCAGGGGTGGCAAGGGGAAAATATGGATTTAGTTAGAAAAAAATCCTGGATTATAAAAGCAATTGTATTAATATCTGCGGCCGCATTGATCGCAACTTCATTTTTGCCTTTTCTAATGCTTCTCTAGATTATGGATCTGAAAACTCCGATCAAAGAGGCCGGGAGCATCTACAAAAAATATGCTGGCCGACTGGAAAAACTTGGAATCAATAACTTAGAAGACTTTCTTTATCATGTTCCATTTCGTTACGAAGACTTTTCGATAATATCAAAAATTGGAGAAGCTCAGGCAGGAGAAACAGTCACCATTCAGGGAACAGTTATTGAAATTAAAAACGAATACACGAAAAGGTGGAAACGCCTGCAAAAAGCAAAAGTAGCCGATGAGACTGGAACTCTTGATATCATTTGGTTTAATCAGCCTTATCTGATAAATGTGATTAGAAAAGGCGATAAAATTTCTCTCTCAGGCAAAGTTGATTGGTATTTGCACAAACTTCTGATGCAGACTCCTGAGTTTGAAATAATTACAAACGGCCAAAATACCATCCATACTGGAAGATTAATTCCTGTTTATCCCGAAACCAGAGGCGTCTCTTCCAAATGGTTACGTCGTCAAATATACAAAACGATTAAAGAAGATAAACAAAATTTGATCGAGTATTTTCCTGACTCAATTATAGAAAACAATGACTTAATGGGATTAAGAGATTCAATCGAACAGGTTCATTTTCCAAAAACTATCAGTGATGCCAGAAAAGCAAAGCATAGACTAACTTTTGACGAGTTATTTTTTCTCAACCTGTCCTCAATTCAAAGAAGAAGCTTGTGGGGAAAAAATCTAAAAAGCAATCCATTTTCGATCGCAAAATTCAAAAAAAATATTGAAGAGTTTTGGGCAAAGCTACCATTTACTTTGACTTCTGCCCAACAAAAAGCAGTAAGAGAAATCTTTGCCGACCTTGCAGGTAAAAAACCAATGAACAGGCTTTTGGAAGGAGACGTAGGAAGCGGCAAAACAGTTGTATCGGCAATTGCCATGTATCTGGCTCATTTAAACGGATTTCAATCTGTTCTTATGGCACCAACAGAGATACTGGCACACCAACATTTTAATACAATTTCAAATCTTCTATCGCCGTTTGAAGTTAAAGTTGGTTTAGCAACAGGATCAAAAAAAACCAAAGGCAACCATATCCTTATTGGCACTCATGCCGTATTATCCAAAAATATTCAGTTTGACAAATTAGGTCTCGTAGTGATTGATGAACAACAAAGATTCGGAGTGGAGCAAAGAGGGATTATAAAACAAAAGGGCAAGAATCCTCATCTTCTCACCATGACAGCCACTCCAATCCCAAGAACAGTAGCTCTAACCATATATGGAGATTTAGATTTGTCTTACCTTGATGAAATGCCCAAAGGCAGAAAAATAATCAAAACCTGGCTTGTCCCAAAGGAGAAAAGAAACTCTGCTTACCGATGGATTGAAGATCAAATTAGAAAAACAGACGCCCAGGTTTTTGTTATTTGCCCTTTTATAGAAGAGTCAGAAAATATGCAGACTGTAAAAGCAGCAACAAATGAATTTCAAAATCTAAAAAAAATATTTGACGGCAACAAACTCGGTCTTTTGCACGGTAAATTGAAATCAAAAGAAAAAAATGATGTACTGTCGCGCTTTAAAGAAGGGGAAACAGATATTTTGGTTGCCACCCCGGTTGTTGAGGTAGGAATAGATATTCCAAACGCATCAATAATACTTATTGAAGCCGCGGATAGATTTGGACTAGCTCAACTTCATCAATTAAGAGGAAGGGTGGGCAGGGGAGACAAACAATCATATTGCCTTCTGTTTACAGAATCAAAAGGAGAATTGACAAGACAAAGGCTAAAGGCGCTTGAAACCATCCGCTCAGGAGCAGAGCTTGCAGAGTTGGATCTAAAACTTCGAGGACCAGGAGATTTATACGGCACAATGCAACACGGACTTCAAACGCTTAAAATCGCAAGCTTTTCGGACTTTGAATTGATAGAAAAGACCAAAAAAGAAGCAGAAGCAATATTTCCAAAACTCAAAGACTATCCCCGTCTTCAGGAAAAACTAAAATCCATTGCCGGGGGAAACATTTCGCCAGATTGATTTGGGATTTTTAAACTGCTATAATTATTGCTAATCATGCCGCAAGAGCCGAAAAAACGACATTCAAGACAAAGAAAAGGCAAAAGAAGAGCAAGTATATTTTTAAAAGCTCCGCTTGGAGTTTTGTGCCCTAATTGCGGACATGTAACAATACCTCATATAATCTGCAAAAATTGCGGCTATTATAAAGAACGACAAGTCCTTGTGCTTAAAAAAGAAAACAAGAAAGATGAAAAATCTGCATCAAAATGAAGACTGCCCTAGACCCTCGGCATCAAAAAAGACAGAAATTGATCGAAGATCTATTCAAAATAGAATTTCACAAGCAGGCAGTAAATTCGCAAACAAAAGAAATTCTTGAAAAAAAAGACTTTATTGATAAAAAAATTGCTAAGGCGGCACCTCAATACCCAATTGACAAGATAAACAAAATAGATTTGGCTATACTTCGGCTTGCTTTTTTTGAACTGCTGATTGAGAAAAAAGAACCGCCAAAGGTTATTGTCGATGAAGCAATAGAGCTTGCCAAGGAATACGGAGGATCAACAAGTCCTTCGTTTGTCAACGGTGCTCTTGCCACTTTGAAATTATATAAATAAACCTATGACAAATCTTCCAAAATTTCGAAATGCCAAACTGTTTCAACAAGCTTTTACTCATAGATCGTATCTAAATGAAGTAAAAGAAAAAACTCCATCAAACGAAAGATTGGAATTTTTGGGAGACAGCATACTCTCTTTTATAGTTTCAACTTCTCTTTTCAATAGATACAAAGAGTTCAACGAAGGCTCTCTGACAAACCTTCGCTCTCTTCTTGTCAACACAAAAACACTTTCAAAAATCGCGCAAGAACTTAACTTTGGAGATCTTTTAATGCTCTCAAAAGGCGAGGAGGAATCTAAAGGAAGACAAAATCCTACTCTTTTGGCAAATTGTTTCGAGGCTTACGTTGGCGCTTTGTTTATTGACCAAGGCATTGAGGAATCATCAAAATTCATAAATTCAGTGCTCCTGTCCAAAGTAGATGAGATTATACAAAAAGAAACGCTCAAGGATCCAAAGAGCATACTGCAGGAAATTGTCCAGGCAAAGAAACAAAAATCTCCGATTTACAAAGTGGTTGAAGAATCTGGTCCTGCACATGATAAATTGTTTACTGTGGGAGCATTCGTTGGCGAGAACATGGTTGGGAAGGGAACTGGCCGTTCCAAACAAATTGCCGAGGAAAACGCTGCGAAAGTTGCCCTCTCAAAACTCCAGTCATAAATTAGATATTGAGAGAAATCATAAATAATGATACAATTGTGCTATGGCTGTTGCGATTAAACTCACAAAAATTGGCAGAAAAGGAGAGGCAAAGTATCGTGTTGTGGTAGCTGAAAAAAGAAGCAGGCGCGACACAAAACCGGTTGAAACACTTGGTTGGTTGATAAAGACCGTAAAGGGACCAAAAATTGAAGTAGATAAAGAGAGATACAAATATTGGAGGGGTCAAGGAGCGCAACCAACTCCCACCGTATACAAGTTGCTTAAATAAAATAGATTAATATGAAAAAAACCTTGTCTTACATACTTTCAGCAATTGTTGAGTCCCCCGACAAAGTAGATGTCAATCAGCAGGAAGAAGACGGTATGATAAATTTCACAATAAAAGTAGCTGATAACGACATGGGAAAAGTCATAGGAAAAAA
>Ga0154977_116_pt1 | contig 72641 bp, 75 predicted proteins | sample RifCSPhighO2_01_FD_105945 | JGI IMG/M metagenome (GOLD analysis project Ga0154977, IMG submission 105945) | Candidatus Levybacteria bacterium RIFCSPHIGHO2_01_FULL_38_26 | reverse complement strand
TATGGCTGGGACTTCTCGACTTGCCCCGCTTTGCGATGCTCGCTTGAAGAATAATGGCCCAGTCAGAATCTTATTATACGATATTGGAGATACGGTTATGAAATGAGATTTTTTGTGTCATTTATGACCTCGTCAATATTTCCGTCCAAAATACTTTCCAAATTGTGCCAGCTTTTATTAATCCTGTGATCTGTTAGCCTGTCTTGGGGAAAGTTATAAGTTCTAATTTTTTCAGCACGTTGTCCTCGTCCGACCTGCGTTGATTTGATAGACGATATTTCTTTGTGCTGTTTTTCAACCTCTGCCTCCCAGAGTTTGGAGCGAAGAATTTCAAAAGCAATTTCTCTGTTCTGAGCTTGAAATCTTTCGGTTTGGGAAGTTACCACAATGCCTGTTGGTTTGTGTTTTAATCTCACCGCGGTTGAGACTTTATTAACGTTCTGTCCGCCATGCCCACCGGCTCTAAACGCTTCAAAATCGACATCATCAGGATTTATATGAAGATCAATATCTTCAAGCTCGGGAAGCACCGAAACAGTTGCGGTTGAGGTATGTATTCTGCCGCGTTTTTCAGTCTCGGGGATTCTTTGGACCCTATGTACGCCTGCTTCGTATTTAAAATTTCCAAACGCATTTTTTCCTGATATTTTGACGACATCCTCATCTATTTGTTCTATCTTATACCCTCTGATGTTTGTAAAACGAGCATACATACGAAGAAGTTCATCTGCCCAGATTTTTGCCTCATCTCCTCCCGCGGCGCCTTTAATTTCCAAAATCACATTCCGGGAGTCAAGGTCATCCTGCGATGTTGATTTGGACTCTGCCAAACTTTCTTCAAGCGCCTTTTTTTGTTCTTCAAGAGCTGAAATTTCCTGTTTTGCTAAATCCGATAGCGAAGGATCCTCAAGGAGTATTTTGGTCTCATTTATTTTATTTTCAAGCTCCTGGATTTTTATTTGTCGGTAGTCAGTCATATTAATTTGATGGATACAATGGGACAATGTCTCTTTATCGTAGTGCTTGCAGCATTTCTCGGAGAGTCTTGGGCGCGGTATCTTTTCTTTTTTGTTCTTCTTGTTTCTTAACAACTCTGGTTTTATATTGTTTCGCAACCTGTTGTTTTTTCTCAAATTTTTCTATTCTTGAGGCTGTGTCAACAAATCTCTGCTCACCAGTGTAGAAAGGGTGGCATTTGTAGCACAGTTCAACTCTGATCGATTCCTGTGTTGAACCAACATTAAATACATTCCCGCATGCGCAGGTTACAGTCGCGTTATCGTAAAATTTTGGGTGTATGCTTGCTTTCATTGATTATTATTTTAACAGTCTTAAGGTCAAATTGCAATTGTTTTTGCGCTTTGGTAAAATTTGATTTTAAATAATGAAAGAAAATGGCAGTTCAGGTCTAAAACAACCTATTCAGGAAACAGGAGATGGTGGGAAGGTACTCAGTCTCATTATGCCATATGTGGCTATGGGAATGATGACTAGGGAGATAGAGCTTGCTGTTGCTATAGATCATAAGAAAATTATTTCTTATTCTACAGTTTTGCAAACAATAAGAGATTTACGAAAGAGTGGAGAAATTCCTAAGCAGTTAGCTCAGGTTGAAAACAGAGGAAGTAAAAATGATTTTTCAACCGGTGACAATATCTTCAAAGAAAGAGTTATTAGTTGGGTTGTTGCCAAGCATTTACTCGAAAAAGGAGAAACTCAGGTTCCAAATGGTAGAGCGGGGTGGATGGAAGTGATCGATACAATGAAAAACAATAGTCCCGAAGGATCATTGCATAAGGTAGCCCTACTTTTAAATCGCGGAGCAACAGTTGCTGATTCTGTGGAGATTTCAAAACTTGAAGGAATAGATTCATCTGATCCAACAGTTAGATTTGCTCAGGAGATTGTAGGAATGGGGATGATCGAAGAGAATTTATCCAACTACAGAAGGCTTTCTGAAATTTTTAGGATGAACAAGTTAAGCAATATGCCCACTTTTCCTCAGCACGTCATTCTAGAAGGATTAATTGGCGCAAGAAAAGATTTAAGTAAAAATGATGGTAGATTAATTAGTGTTTATAATGAATTAAGAGATAAGGTATTTCACCATAATGAGTCAGAAGAAGAGACAGAAGAGAGCTTGATACTTGCTGATCTTGAGGATATGGTGTCTAAATCTGATTCTGAGGATAGTTTGGGATACAAGGTTGATGATCAGGGTTATTTGTATAGAGAAGATAATTATGGATTAAGAAATCGTCTGGCTGTAGGGGTTTCGGAAGATGGAAAATTGATTCTTGATACACCTGTGCTTCGTAACAGAAGAGAAGATGACAGACTTAGAAATTCTTCATAACAGGTATTAAAAATAATACATTTTATTAAAGGAAGTTTTCACTCGATAGCGTTGGGGGAGGATATAATCTATAATTAAAATATTAATCTAAAATGACAGAAAGAAGGGATAATAGTAATTTGGAATTTGTGGAGAGAGATTTAGGAGTAAATAGTTTTTCTGATGGTGATCATCCTATCATTTCGGCAGGTGATACTTTCGAGGCCGAAAGGAGACAAATTAATAAAGATAGAGTGGAAAACGAACAAAGCCTTCCTCCTGCTTCTAAAAAACTACCCCGCCGGACTAGGGGGAAGGGAAGACGGATAAGACCTCATCCAAAGATATAGTTTTTTGTTCTCTTGTTTTCATATTTCGAATTGTCACCATATTTTTTGATGCTTCATCGGGGCCGATGATTATTGCATAGGGGATTCCTTTTTTGTCCGCGTATTTTAGCTGTTTCTCAAGGCTTGCATTTTCATCCAGGTATAATTCGACGCTGATATTGTTCGAGCGAAGTCGAGAACAAATTTCTATTGATTTTTCCAGAAGATCGTTATTAAACACCGTTACCAAAACCTTGGTAGATGATGAAAGAATATCGGTAGGGAACAGTTTTAATTCATCCATCGCCTCCATCAGCCTGTCAAACCCAAAAGCAAACCCGACTGCGGGGATCTGTTTATTGGCGAATAAACCAATTAGATTATCATATCTTCCGCCTCCGCCAAGAGAGCCTGCTGAGTATTGCGGAACTTCAATTTCGATTATTAATCCAGTGTAATAGTTAAGTCCTCGTGCAAGGGTGGGGGAGAATTCATATTTCGAAGAACTAATGCTTAAATCTTCAAGTTTAATAAATATTTCATTAAGTTTTTTTGTGGGCATAGATTCTTTAACTGTTTTTAAGATGAGCAAGGATTCTTCGTTGGAAAATCCGGATTTTTCAAGCTCTTTAATTACTGCCTCTTTTCCTATCTTTTTTAACTTATCAACCGCGATCATAGCTTTGATATTTTGGTCTTGAGAAAGCTTAATGCTTTTGTTTGCAAAATTGAGATTTTCTCTATCATTTACAAGAATTTTAAAATTTACAAACCCTAGGTTTTCCAAAGATTTTATCGCAAGCGCGATTATTTCAGCATCCGCAAGAGGGGAGTCTGTCCCGACAATATCCGTATCGCATTGCAGGAACTCCCTATAGCGGCCTTTTTGCGTGTTGTCCGCGCGCCAGACGTTTTGGATTTGGTAGCGTTTGAACGGCATGGGAAGTTTGTCTCCATATTGTGCCACAACTCGGGCGAGGGGGACGGTCTGGTCGTATCTCAAAGCGACCTTACGATCGCCTCGATCTGTAAATCTGTACATCAATTTATCTCCCTCATCACCGTATTTGCCTGTTAAAATCTCTTCATATTCAAGCGCAGGTGTTTCGAGTGGCTCAAAACCATACGACTCAAACACCGATTTTAGGGTGTCTATAACATACTGTCTTTTCCTCGCTTCTACAGGTAGAAAATCTCGAAAACCTTTGAGGGTCTGCGGTTTGATCATATTTGTATTATACAACTTATTCACTTTGCTTCCAATGATTAACAGGACTGAATTTATTTAACTTCAATTAGCTCTTTTGGGGATTTGGTAAGGGCGCGAGGTCCTGATTTTTCTATAGCTACTACGTCTTCAATTCTTACCCCGCCATATCCGGGCAGGTAAATTCCAGGTTCTATAGAAAATACCATTCCGGGTTTTAGTATGTCTTTGGATTTTGGGGAAAGCCTGGGGGATTCGTGGACATCAAGTCCGATTCCGTGGCCGAGGGAGTGGGGGATGGATGGGAAGCCCTTAGAAGTTATGTATGATCGAGCAACCCGATCCACCTCGGAGGAGTCCATTCGACTTCGCTCAGGACCACCATCCGAGGTGAGCGCTTTTATTGCTTTTTGTTGGGCGTCGAGAACTGTTTGGTACATTTTCTTAAACTTCGCGTTTGCGGAGCCAAAGAATACTGTTCTGGTCATGTCTGAGCAGTAATTGTTTAATCTCACTCCAAAATCCAAAAGTACAATCGAGTTTTTTTCAAGCTTTTTATCTGCCGATTTATGGTGGGGAATCGATGAGTTTTTTCCAAAGGCAACAATAGGTGGGAAGGAAATATCGGCCCCAGATTTTTTGATAAAAAATTCTATTTCAAAAGCCAACTCTTTTTCAGTTATTCCTTCTTTTACTTTGCCCAGTATGCGTTTGAATGTTTTATCACCAAGTCTGCACGCCTTCTCAATGGCTGTGATTTCGCTTGAATCTTTTATAATTCTTAGACTTTCAATACTGAAATGTTTTAATGCTTTAAAGCAACTCGACAGCTTTTTGTGTTCGGCAAGAGTGATACTGTAATGGTCGATGCCTACTTTTTTTGCATCGTGTTTTTCCACCAGAAGTTTTAGAGCTTTTTCCAAAGAAAGTTTCGTGGATATCTCAATAAGCTCGAAGTCATTAATTTTATTTACCACTGCTTCTGAGTACCGTCCGTCGGTTAGAATGTATTGTTTAGCCTTTGTAATAAAAAGGAATGCTTCGCGTTCGTCTTTGGAGAAGTGAGAGAAACCAGTTAGATAGGTAATGTTGGGGACAGAAGAAATTAGAGCGGCATCTAGATTTCGTTTAGTCATTAGACTTCTGAGTTGGGATAGGCGACTATTCATAACTAATTTTCTATAGCGCTTTGAGTTGCGGAGGATGCAGCTTCACTGTTGATCCTGATGGTGCTAGGGATTTCGGGGAAGAGAATTATTCTTTCTGCTGTAATAAGTTCTTCATTATCCTCATCAGGCGAACCAGTCACGATAATACGCTGACCCTCTTGAATGGCTGAAAATTGCGATCTTGTTAAATCCTCAGTCTTTGTATAGGAGCGAATTGAGGTGGAATTCAAAAAGTCGATCTTTGCTGTCTCTCCATTTTTTTGGATTACATCAAAAACACGATTTGTTTTGTCGATATTAGCAGCCTCTCCATGTATATACATCGGCAGCGTTACCACATCAACAAATCTCGCCAAAAGTCTTCTTGAATCTTTGTTGTACAAGCCCAATGCAGACATTGTCGTACCGTTTGTAATGTCTGAGATTCCAAAAGAGTCTTCATCCTGAGATGAAAATTTTGTCAGCTCGTCAACATCAATAAATCGGGTATTGTTTTGGATGTCAGAGAGAGTGATTTGTGTATTTGAAGCCTCGGTTACCGTCCCGACAACTGAACGTTTTTCAACCAGATTGAGTTGGGCGACTCGGGACGCGATGGTCTCGATAAGCTGGTCTTTGATATCTCCAATATCAGAAGTTTTAGTTGGAGTTTGAGCACCAGCAATTGAAGCATGAAATATGAAGTATGAAATATGAAACATTATTAATAATAAAATTATTATTTTCATAGCATTAAAACTCTTCTGTTGAATATGTTACAACCCTCAGAACATGAACGCTCTCGCCGTTTGGCGCGATCGCTGTTGTTTCTATGAAATTTTGATTTTCTTCAAGGGTGGTTGTGGTTGAAAAATCTCCATTGCCTGTTGGAGTTAGGACTTGTTCGTCGTTGTTAGTTAGGACAATAACTATTGCGTCAGCGGTGGTTTTTCCTGAAATGTCAATAACTTTTTCTTCAACCACTTCTTCATCTTTGGGTTTGTCAACCGTTAGAAAAACCGAAGATTTTGATGGGGGAGTTGGAGAAGCCGGGGAAATTATTTTTGCTTCTTCCTGGGGAGTATTTCTTGTATTTTCATAAAGAAAAAAAACAATTCCTGCGACAAGTAGCCCAAGAACAACAGCCAGTACAGAGAGCAAGACTCTTTCCGTTTTCATCGTACCCAAGTTTAGGGCAAAAACATGCTCTTGTCAAGAAAAGATTGCTATGATAGGATGTTAGATACCGTGGATGTAAATATTCTTGAGGGCTCTTCTATAAGAATCCGTTTCAGACATGCAGCTTTAGTAATAGATCCGGGAGGGCAAGGCTCTAAAACAAGCGCGGACGCGGTTGTTTTTCTTGACCCTTCGGGAAATCTTGATTTATCTAGGGTAACTGATTATCGGCTGATTGTAAAAGGAGCAGGGGAATATGAGGTAGGGGGAGTTAAAATCGAAGGAGTCAGGTCAAACGCGGGATTTATTTATAATATAATTGGAGATGGATTAAGTGTTTTTTTGGGTAAAACTCAAGAGCTTTCAAAACTTAAAGAAGAAGTCAGTACATCGCCTCAAGTAGCGATATTGAACGTGGATAGTCAATTGGAGCCTTCAATAATAACCAAACTTGAGCCGAAAGTTTCTATACTTTATGGCAGCAGCAAAGAAGATGGAGTGAGAGCTTTGGGTAAAGAAAACATAATTCCTACTAAAAAAACTACAATATTAAAAGACAAATTGCCACTTGAGATGGAAGTAGTAATGCTTGGGTAGATTATGGCAGCTTTAAAAATTCCACCGCACAATGAGGAAGCTGAAGCAAGCGTGTTGGGCGCGATTCTTATTGAAAAGGACGCCATAAGTGTTGCTTCGGGAATTTTATCCGAGAACGATTTTTACAGTTCTATAAACGGCGCTATTTTTAGTACGATGCTTTCTCTGTATGAAGAAGGAAAGCCCATCGATATTCTGACGGTAAAATCAAATCTTAAAAAAAACAAAACATATCAGAAGATAGAACCTTCTTATCTTGCTGATTTGGTCAATACGGTACCCACAGCCGCCAATATCGAACACTATGCCGGGATAATCAAAGAGGCATCAACCAAAAGAGCTCTTATTTCCGCGGGGTCAGAGATTGTGGAATCCGCGTTCTCGGATGAAAAAGACGTAGAGGAAGTTTTAAATAAAGCGGAAAGCAAGATATTCGCTATTTCTCAAAAAAATTTACAGAAGAACTTTGTTCCTCTTAAAGAGACTTTGGCAGAAAGTTTTGATCGAATAGACGAGCTCCACAAGAAAGGAGTAGGTCTTCGCGGAGTAAAAACTGGCTTTACAGATCTTGATAATACTCTTTCCGGAATGCAAAGCTCAAACCTTCTTATCTTGGCAGCGCGTCCAGGGCAAGGAAAAACAGCAATGATAGTAAATATCGCGCAAAACATAGCTGTGAATGACAAGTTGTCTGTTGGTATATTTTCTTTGGAAATGAGCAAAGAAGAGTTGGTTGATAGATTTTTGATTGGTCGATCAGACGTTGACGCGTGGAAAATAAAAACGGGCAGGCTATCTGAAACAGACTTTACAAAACTTTCAAACGCGATGGGAGAATTGGCAGAAGCGCCCATCTATATAGACGATACTCCTGGAATTTCGGTTTCTGAAATGCGCACCAAAGCAAGAAGACTACAACTTGAAAAAAATATATCTTTGTTTTTGGTTGATTATTTACAGTTAGTTGATCCGGGAAGAAGATATGACAATCGGGTGCAGGAAGTTTCAATAGTCTCTCAGTCTCTTAAAAACCTGGCAAGAGAACTTAAGATTCCGATTCTGGCTGTGTCTCAGCTTTCTCGAGCTGTTGAACACAGAGGAGGAGATAGGAAGCCCCAGCTTGCCGATCTGAGAGAATCGGGAGCTATAGAACAGGACGCGGACGTAGTTATGTTTTTGTATCGTCCTGACGCAGAAATGGGAGTTAATATGGTCACAAAGCTTTTAATTGCCAAGCATAGAAATGGACCGACAGGGGAAATAGACTTGCTTTTTAGAGGAGATAGATTAAAATTCTATGATGTAGAAAAGAAAAGAGAGGAGTAGTTTCAAGATGATAGTAAGCACCCTTCTAGTTGGAGGGTTATTTTTTGGCTTAGCAGGCGACGTGTTAGCTTCCGGGGCAGAAGAAGCTTCTCATGGGAGCGCGGCAGTTACATTTCTATGGATAGCGATTTTGCTTTTGGTGGCAAAGGCGGCAAGTCTTGTGGAGAAATTTGGACAACCCTCCGTTCTTGGTGAGCTTGTTGCAGGTGTAATCCTGGGGAATCTGGCTATTTTAGGGATCAATTTTTTTGAGCAAGTCAAGACAGATTCTATTATATTATTTCTCGCGGAACTTGGAGTGGTAATCCTGCTTTTCCAAATAGGTTTGGAGTCCAATATCAAAGATATGCGCAGGGTAGGAATTCCTGCTTTGCTGGTCGCGTGCATTGGAGTTGTCGTGCCTTTTGTACTGGGCACTTATATAGTGGGTCCTTTGCTTCTTCCTAATCTTGATCCCAATGCTTATCTTTTCTTGGGCGCTGCCTTGACAGCTACGTCAGTTGGTATAACTGCAAGAGTATTTAAAGACCTCGGTAAGCTTAGGAGTCCTGAGGCTCAGATTGTCTTGGGGGCGGCTGTAATCGATGATGTTTTTGGTCTTATTATTCTTGCTGTTGTTTCGGCAATAGCGACGTCTGGATCTGTCAGTCCGGCAACAATAGGATTAATAACAGCAAAGTCTTTTCTTTTTCTAGCAGGATCAATTATTTTGGGACAAATCTTCGCGCCACGGCTTGGGAAATTATTTTCAAAGATCAATACAGGGGTTGGGATGAAATTTAGTTTGGCAATCAGTATTGGATTATTTGCGGCGTTTGCTGCTCAGATGATAGGACTTGCTCCTATTGTCGGAGCGTTTGCGGCTGGTTTGGTTTTGGATCCAGTACACTTTCGATTCTTTAGAGATCCTCAGATTGTAAGGGATATAAGAAGTGCTGTAAAAGGGGTCAATTCCAAGACACGTGAGAAAATTTTCCAGGCTGTTGAAAGATATTCCTACAGACATATTGAAGATTTGATAGAGCCGGTGGCTTTTTTGCTAGTGCCAATATTTTTCGTGATGACGGGGATGAGCGTGAGACTTGATACGATGTTTAATCCTTCGATTTTATTAACAGCATTGGGGATTACTGTGGTGGCGTTTTTAGGAAAGCTTGTTGCAGGACTTGCCGCGGGATCCGCCAACAAACTCATTGTTGGCTTTGGCATGATCCCCAGAGGAGAGGTAGGCTTGATATTTGCTACAATAGGAAGAGGCCTTGGTGTTGTATCCGATGAAGTCTTCTCTGTTATAGTAGTTATGGTAATTTTCTCAACTCTATTAACACCTCCAATTCTTACTTTTCTTTTGAAAAGACAAAAAGAAGCAGATTCGCAAGAGTCTTCGCATTTGGGATTGCCTAGGCTGCATTTGTCCCCTTATCTTCTGATAAGAATAAGCAGAAGGTCTCTGCATTGGCTGGAGAGACGGAGAAGAAAAAGTTGAATATATGATTGAGCAACGGCAAAATGGCATATCCAGAAGAGACTTCATTAAGCTTGCGCTTTGTATTGGCGGATCAGCACTGGTTGGCATGAAAATAGATTGGGCTACAGAGAAAGGTGAGCTGATTGGTTTACCTGAGGAAGAAGCAAAGATGCTATCGGAAATCACCTCTTTTCGTGAATCCCTTGGATTGGAGGGACTGCCGGATGAGATTCAGCCTGGTTTACGAAAACAAGAGCAGTGGTCAGGCAGCCCAGCTGATTATGTCGACGCTCTGCCAGAAAAAAATAAATCCTATTCCATGAGAACTTTTGAGGTAATTCAAATAGTATTCGGGAACAACGCTACCCGTATTGTTAAAGGGTCTAAACCACATCCTCAGCATCCTTATGGGATGAGTTTTGATGGAGGTAGTCGATTTTGCAATATATCCGATTCTGCGCACAGTATCCCTTTGGAAAAGGAGTTTACAGACTACGCATTACATGAAGCTTGTGGGTATGGATCTGATCCTGCGGTTGGAGCTAGTTATCCTTCGGAAATACTAGTTCGTGTGGAACACGGGAAATGGAGAGCTTTATCGCAAGCTTTTTCTGTTCCAGACCAATTTCTCAATCATTCAAGAGATTTGATGCTGCCCATGGTAAAAAGGTCTGTAGGAGAAATGGTTGGGCGTTTTATGGTTGGTGACCAAAAGACATCAATTGTTGATGACAAAAATATAACAGAAGTTAGAAACGAAGTCGATAGGATTGCTAGGGAAATAGGGGAAAACTCTAATAATATAAAATACAACAAGGCAGTTTGTAAAGAAATTGGAGAGAGATTGATAGCACTTCTTAGATGTGGTGAAATTAGATTTGAAGGCGACTTAAAAGAAGAATATCAGCAAAGAATGGAGGCCGCTTGTCGTGAGATTTATGCTGAGATGTTCAAATATGGTTTATTGTATCAGGACAAAATTCAGTACAACAGTGACGTTATAAGCGGAATTACAGAAGTTATTTCAGCAATAGCGGATAATTCAAATATGTCTGACATCGCAGAATCAATAAGTAAACCGAGTGATGAAATTCTAAAAAGAAATAAAGCTGAAAAAATAATGTTGTCATCGACATCTCCAGAAACGTCTATTGCTCCCACATTATCCCCTGAAGAGCAAGAAAGGGCGAAAAAACAACAGGAAGTAACTGAAAAAAATGAGAGGTCTTTCCAACTTTTTTCTAAAGCAAAAGGATTGCCAATGAACTTAGAGATTTCAGGAGATCAAAGAGACATAGCTCAGCATTTTTCAACTATTTATAGCAGAGTAATCAATAAATACCCAGCGCTAAAAGAAACGTCTACGCAGAGGTATAATGAAAGCTTTGATCCCCAAATGCATATTTGGGAAATTCGAGAAATAGAAGAGGCAATGGATAGCGGTTTTGTAAGAAGCCTGTCAGAATCCCCAAGTATCTCGGACGAAATGATAAAAGATATGAAAAAAAGAATCGAAGTGCTAGAAAATTTCGTTGCCTCCCCGGCTTTTTAAAAGCGAACACATTTTAGTGGCGCGGGAGAGATTCGAACTCTCATGAAGTTTACCTTCACAAGTTTTTGAGACTTGCATGTCTACCGTTCCATCACCGCGCCAGTTTCTTATTTTAAAATTGCGTTTTTACAACTCTTATTATATACTTTCATCTGTCTTCTTTCAAGAAAATTATGGCAAAAAAGCAAAAAAATAGTCATCGTCTGCCTGCTCACATAAAGCCGCTTCGCTACAAAATAATCTTGAGGCCAAACTTTGAAAACTTTTCTTTCTGGGGTGAGGAGTCAATTCAATTAGCTTTAGACAAATCTGATAATATTATTAATCTTCATGCCGCAGAGCTTGATATTCAAAGCGCTGAGTTTTTTCATGGCAAAAAGGAAGTTTGGGCAGGAAAAATTTCTTATAATAAAGATGCCGAAACAGCTGTATTTACATTCCCCAAAAAACTACAGAAAGGAAAAGGCGAGCTAAAACTCAAGTTTAGCGGTAAACTAAACGACAAAATGCGGGGATTTTATAGAAGCGCGTATACAGTTGATGGGAAGATAAAACATCTGGCGACAACCCAGTTTGAATCAACAGATGCGAGACGGGCTTTTCCGTCTTTTGATGAGCCATCACAAAAAGCAATTTTTGACGTTACCCTTATGATACCCAGTCATACCGTAGCAATTTCAAATACCATTGAGTCAGAAGTTTCAGAGCACGAATCAGGCTACAAAATTGTAGAGTTTGAGCCAACGCCAAAAATGTCAACATACCTTTTGGCTTTTATAGTGGGAGAGTTTGAGCATATCGAAGGCAAGACCAGGGATGGAGTTCTCGTTAGAGTATTTACAACTCCCGGGAAAAAAGAGCAGGCAAAATTTGCGCTTCATGTCGGGATAAAATCTATGGAGTTTTACCATGATTATTTTAAAATTCCATATCCTTTGGCGGTTTTGGATATGATTGCCATTCCCGACTTTAGCGCGGGAGCTATGGAGAATTGGGGAGCGGTTACTTATAGGGAATCGACTATTTTGGTTGATGAGGAGAAGTCGTCGGTTGCCAACAGGCAATGGGTGGCTTTGGTTATTGCCCATGAATTGGCGCATCAGTGGTTTGGGAATTTGGTAACAATGGAGTGGTGGACTCATTTGTGGTTAAATGAAGGATTTGCCTCTTTTATCGAATATCTGGCAATAGATCATATATTTCCAGATTGGGATATCTGGACGCAATTTGTATCAAGCGAAATGGGTACGGCTCTTCACCTTGACGCATTAAACAACACGCATCCTATCGAAGTAGAGGTGGGCCATCCAGCGCAGATTAGTGAGATTTTTGACAAAGTTTCGTATTCCAAAGGCGCATCGATTCTGCGAATGCTCCACAAATACCTAGGGGCGCGCGATTTTCAAAAAGGCTTGCAGCATTATTTAAAAACCCATGCTTATTCAAACGCACAGACCGAGGATTTGTGGGCATCTTTGGAGAAAGTTTCTAAAAAGCCGGTTGGAAAGATAATGAAAAATTGGACTTCAAAAGCAGGTCATCCTGTTGTTGCTGTTTCAGAGAGTAAGACAACGTTGAAGATTAGACAAGACAGATTTTTCTCAAGCCCAATTTCAAAAAGAGAAAGCCATGACAACAAAACAGTTTGGTCAATTCCCCTTAGAATAGGCAAGAAACAAATTCTGATGGATAAAAAATTTATCTCGATAGCCAAGCCGAAAAACTTTGCCAAGCTAAATAAAGGCGAGACGAGTTTTGTCCGAATAGATTACCCAAAAAACTACTTAAGACAGTTAGAGAAGGGGATTAGCGGTAAAAAACTTGAACCTTCGGATAGGCTTGGGCTACTTAGGGACACCTTTGCTCTCGCGCAATCAGGCGGCAGTCCGACATCACTTGCTCTTGATTTGGTAGAGTCTTATAAAGACGAAAAAGATTACACAGTTTGGTTGGAAATCACCAGGCATATAAATCAATTAGATAGCCTTTTGGCGCTTGAGTCTTTTTATGGGGATTATAAAAGAAGGTTGGGGCAAGTATACCGAAAAATTGCGCATTCTTTAGGTTGGGCGAAAAAAAGTGGAGAGAAGTATACAGACGGGTTATTGCGAGGAGTTGCGTTACATAAACTGGGGTCATATGGAGATAAAGAGACGATTATTAAAGCACAGGAACTCTTCGCGACAATTAAAAACAACAAGATCGATCCTGATCTAAGAGGTGCTGTTTACCAATTGGTTGCTGAAAATGGGGACCAGAAAGAATTTGACAAACTTATTTTTATGTATAAAAAAGAAGAAAATCAGCAAGAGAGAGATAGAATTGGAATATCAATGGGAAGGTTTACAGAAGATAATTTACTGGCAAAAACTTTGGATTTCGCGATTTCCAAGCATGTTCGATATCAAAACACTCTCCAGATAGTTGCATCTGTGTGGTCAAATCCACAAGGCAGGTATATTGCTTGGGAGTTTGTGAAAAAACATTGGCAGTTTTTCAAAGATCGGTACGCGGGCGGACATTATTTTTCCAGAGTTTTTACTTCTGCTTCGGATTTTACAAAAGTTTCAGATGCCAAGGATATTACTTCTTTTGTAAAAAAACATCCGCTTCCTGAGGCACAAAGATCAATTGCTCAGGCGGTAGAACAGATTTACTCAAATGCTCTCTGGCTTTCGCGTGACAAAAAGACTATCAGAGACTGGTGTAAAAAGAACAAAACTGATAAGATAAAGGTCTATGGTTAGTGTCGCAGACCTTAGAAACGGTACGGTTTTTGAAGACGAGGGGCAAATCTTCCAAGTACTTTCTTACGATCACATCAAGATGGGGAGGGGAAGCGCCAATATTAGAGTTAAACTGCGGAATCTAAGAAGCGGCGCGATAACAGAAAAAAGCTTTATAAACGGAGCGAAGGTAAACAGTGTTCAAATTTCCAAGAAAGATCTTCAGTTTCTTTACATAGATGATGATAAAGCTTATTTTATGGACCCACAGATATATGAACAGCTTGATTTTTCCTTAAAAACGCTTGCTGGACATGAATTTTTGAAAGAGGGCGAGAGGTTTTCAATAAGTTTTTTGGAAGACGAGGCGCTTTTTCTCAATCTTCCTCCCAAAATTGATCTTAAAGTAGCAGAAACGGGACCAGGGGTGAGAGGAAATTCCGCAACCAATATCTTTAAGGACGCGGTCTTAGAAAATGGACTCAAAACAAAGGTTCCACTTTTCGTGGATGCTGGAGATACTGTCCGTATAGACACCAGGACAGGTGAATATACGGAGAAGGCGTAAAAGATGGAGGTTGTCAAAAAGGCAATTATCGGTAATGATATTCTTCAAGTTATCCGCGTTAGACCTTTTCTTCTTATGATTGTCTCCCAGTTTTTCTCCCAGCTAGCGTTTAATATGCAGAACTTTGTTTTGATTCTTATAGTTTTTGGCTTGACTAGATCAAGTGTTTCTGTCTCTGGTCTAATTCTTTCTTTTACGATTCCCGCGGTTTTGCTTAGTGTTATCTCTGGAGTTCAAGTTGACAGATGGGATAAAAGAAAGATTTTATTTTTTGCCAATCTGATTCGGGGAATATTGATCCTGCCCCTTATGATTGCCGATCTTCATGTTGGATTTATTTATGTTATTACGTTTTTTGTAGCAATTGTGACTCAGTTTTTTCTTCCAGCATCCTCCGCTATAGTTCCAAACCTAGTTCCAAAAAATCTCATAATATCAGCAAACTCAATTTTGTATATGGCTACATACGTAAGTATGTTTTTGGGATATATTCTTGCGGGACCTTTTTTGCTTTTGTGGGGAAGAGAATATACTATAATGTACATTGCTTCCCTTTTTTTGCTCGGAACTTTTTTTATTTTTCTTTTAAAACCTTCCTATCCTTCTGTTAGATTAAAAGATTCGAATGTTTCTTTTTTTAAGGAACTAAACGAAATCCTGCCCTTTATAAAAAAAGCTTCAAAAGTTGTGCGAGCGTTTGTGGTTTTGACAATTGCCCAGGCGATAATTTTTATATTTGCCGTTTTAGGACCCGGATATGTCTCGACTGTTCTTAATGTCCAGATCGAGAACCTTTCTCTTCTTGTTATAGCGCCTGCTGTTTTGGGAGTGGGTGCGGGCAGTTTTTTTCTTGGAGGAATTGGCAAGAGATTGGAATTTAAGTGGCTCTCAGCAATTGGATTTGTGCTTTCGGGAATAATATTTCTAATCTTCCCGCATGTTCGAAATATAGCATCGGCTCTTCCCACAACGTTTGTCTTATCTATGCTGGTTGGATTTGCCGTATCTTTGGTTTTTATCTCCGGTCATGCTACTATTCAGGTTGAGACAAGTGAGAATTTGAGGGGAAGAATTTATGGTCTTTTAAATGCTACAAGCGGGACAGTGTCTTTTCTTCCGGTAGTTCTTGCCGGAGGGTTTGCTGACCTTTTTGGTGTGGGAACGGTTGTGGCTGTTTCAGGAGTCTTGATGATAGCTTTGAGTATTTTTATTTCTGTTTTTACCTGAAAAACGTATGCAATTTTTTATTTTGGTTGTTTTTGCGTGTTTTTTTATCTTCCTTTTTCCTGTATATCTTCTTTCTCGTGATGATTTCGTTTTGATCCGAAAAGACGTGACGACAGAGAATGTTTTTAATATCGCTTTTGTTTTGCTTGCAGCGTCTTTATTTGCCGCCAGGGTTTTATACGCGGTATCTAACCCCAGCTTTAGTTTTCTGAACCCATTTGTATTTTTTCTTTTCCCATATTTTCCAGGGCTATCTCTTGTGGGTGGAGTGGGAGGAGCAGCGTTGTTTTTGCTGATGCTATCAAGGTTTAAGAAGCTTCCGACCGGACGGCTTTTTGACATATTTTCTATATCTGCTTTGTGCAGCCTGCCATTTGGAATCTTGGGCTATTTTGGATTCTCGGGAGATGTTTTTTCACAGCGGTCTGTCGCTCTATTTATGATTCATGTTATTGAACTGGGTTTTTTTCTTAAATTTCTCTTGCCAAAAATGACAAGCGCAAGATTCAAAGACGGAACTCTTGGGTTTTTATTTCTAATCTTTTTTTCTGTCACTTTTTTGGCGGATAATATCCTTGTTAGAGAAGGGGACAAGCTAAGACTCGGAATTGAGGACTTGGTTTTAATCCTCATCCTTTATACATCAGCAGTTTTTCTTTTCAGACAGGAGAAGTTGTTGGCAAAAGTTAGAAAAAATTTGAGAGCGGTAGATAAATTAAGGCGATAGCCTTTATAAATCGTTGTGGTATGATACGCCAGATGGAACCAAGGGTTATTTTTCAGGATAGTGATATTTTGGTTTTGGATAAGCCTTCGGGGATGATTGTGAATAAATCAGATACTACAGGAGGGGAGAGGACGGTTCAGGAATGGGTGGAAAATAAATTCAGAATTCAGAATTCAGAATTCAGAGTTGGCGGAGGATTGGATTTTTATAATAGAGCAGGGATAGTGCATAGGCTTGACAAGGAGACTTCGGGAATTCTTTTGGTCGCAAAAAATCCTGATTCCTTTTTAGATCTGCAAAGACAGTTTAGGGAGCGGGTTGTTAAAAAGACATACACAGCGCTTGTACACGGTAAGATTGATTCTGAAGAGGGTGAAATAAATGTACCCGTTGGAAGACTTCCTTGGAATAGAAAAAGATTTGGAGTTCTATCCGGAGGACGTGAGTCCGTAACCAATCTTAAATTTTTGAAAGAATTGGAATTTGAATCTCATGGAAAGAAAGAGCCGCTGACATTGTTGGAGTTGTATCCTAAGACAGGAAGAACTCATCAGATCAGAGTACATTTGAAATATATAAATAGGCCAATTTTTTCGGATCCATTGTACGGGGGGCGTAAAACATCAAGAAACGATAGAAAAATTCTCGGGAGAATATTTCTTCATGCGTCAATGATAGTTTTTGCGCATCCAACATCCAAGAAAGAGTTGCTATTTGAATCTCCTTTGCCAGAAGAGCTTAATCAGTTTTTAAAAAAACTTAATTCTTGATTTGTGGAGTAGATAAGATATAATACTTTTATCCTAAAAAAGGTGGTGAGAATATGGGAAGCTACGGTGGATTTTATAAGGGAGAGAAGAAAAAAAAGAAAAAAGGCGAAGCCAAAGAAGCATCTTCTTCGGGATTTGGTGCTCCAGTTTTAACAATGCCTGAGATCATCACAAAGAAAAAGCCCGCCTGATTTCAGCATTCGCCTTACCTATTATCGGCGGACAAGCCACAAATAATGAGGACAAGAAAACAAAAAGCAGAAAAACACAACACAAAAATTGCTGTTTTATTTGTGATTTTTGTTTGCTTGATAGTTTTATTTTCTTTTATTTTTAAGTTGATTCAGATAATGGGGCAGAGCAGGTTTGATGGAATCAACCGCTTTAATATAAGCGTTTCTAATAGCAAAAATCTCAAAGTTGTGTCATTTTCTCCCAACTCTGACTCCATATCTGTCTTGAATTTAAATGGGGAGATAAAAAAGTTGAACGCCAGTGTGTTTTTGGCTTTGCCTATAGATGGATTTGTAGAGGCAGAATTCTTAGATTTTAACAATGACGTATCAGGTTTAACATCAACATTTTTTTTAAATTTCGGAAATATAAAAACTGATCTTACCATTATAGATACTCTAAGGTTATTTTGGGCTTCAAAGACAGTTTCCTCAAAAAATGTTGAAATTCGAGAAATATCAACCGCGCTTGATCGCGATGCTGCAGACAAAATTTTAGGTAATCTTTTTTTTGACCAGAGATTGGAAAAGGAAAATCAGTCAGTTGTAATTATTAACACAACTTCTGTGAGTGGTTTAGGCTTACAAGTTGGAAGATTTGTTAAAAATATGGGGGGAAAAGTTGTTCAAATCTCAACAGAGAATATTCCGCGCAAAAAGTCTGAAATTTTATACAATGGAGAGAAAACATACACCGTTGAAAGACTCAATCGCATATTTGGTTTTAAATTATCCCGAGTTGATAGAGAGTTGGTAGGCGATATTACTATTATTATTGGAGAGGATAATGAGGGTTCAAATTTATTCTGATTTTGACGACTGACCGTTTTTTGTATTTGTCCCTTTTTTATAAAAAATCGTTGGTTTTTCACTGTTTTGTAAAAAAGAAGGCTGATTACTAAAACGCGTCGCTCTTTTTATCTCCTTTAAAAATACAATAACATGATGGTTATCAGCTGATCTGATAAGAGCCTCATACTGATTGCCTCCTTTGATAAGACTTATTAACCTGTTGCCAATGTCATCTGGCAATACTCCAATGTACTGTTTTTCTAAATTTTCAACGAAGATCTTAAGTCTTTTTATATAGATATTCAAGGGCTGCCCAATTCGAAGATTTGAGATAATCCGTGGCTGAGCTATATTGATCAGTTCAACAATTTTTGTCTTACCAGTTTCTTCAAGAAATGTGTTATGAACATGCATGGAAAAGCCGCTGTGGGAATTTATTTTTAGATTGTCTTTGTTTTCGGCTAATTTCTTTAGGTTTCTTGCTGCTATTGGATTGAGAGGGTCGATATCCAAGACTCTTTTATAAGTAGCCTTTGCTTCTTTGATTTTGCCAAGGATTGTAAAAGCAAACGCCAGTCGGTTTAGGGCTTCTGTATCATTGGGATTTTGGGTGAGAAGATTCTGATTTATGGAGGTTGCGCTTTGCCAATCTCCTGATAGCGCAGTCTGGATGGCTAGATTCTTTGATGACATTTATAGCGTATTATTGTACTATTGTTGATTGCAAAAGTCAATGGGGAATAGGTATAATACTACCATATGAGCGGTCATTCTAAGTGGGCGACGATCAAAAGACAAAAAGGCGCCGCAGACATCAAAAGAGGACAGGTTTTTACCAAACTTGCCAACGCGATAATAATTGCCGTTAGGCAGGGGGGAGGCGTCTCGGAGCCGGAGAGTAACTTCAAGCTGCGGCTTGCCATTGAAAAAGCACGAGATGCAAATATGCCCAAAGAAAACATAGAAAGGGCTATTAGTAAAGCAAAAGGGGAAGACGCAAAAGGACTCCAGGAGGTTGTTTATGAAGGTTTTGCCAAGGGAGGAGTGAGCGTAATTGTTGAGGCCGCAACAGACAATGCTCAAAGGACAACTAGCGAAGTTAAGAATATTTTTAAAACCTTTGGTGCTAGTTTCGGACAACCAGGAGCCGTTGCTTATCAGTTTGTCACAAAAGGCGTAATTGTTATAATGAAAAATGGAAAAAAATATGATGAAATATTTAATATAGCAGCAGGAAGCGGGGCAGAGGACATAGAGGAAGCAGGTGAAAATGTTTTTATATATTCAGAACTATCCCAGCTTTCAAAAACAAGAGATAGACTTAAAGAAATGGGGTTTGAAATCGCAGCTACAGAGGTAATTAGAAAACCTATCTCAACAGTTGCTGTTCAAACTGAAGAGGTTAGATTGAAAACTGAGGATTTCCTGAACAAGCTGGAAGAACTAGACGATGTACAAAAAGTTTACTCGAATTTGGACAAAAAGAATTCCTCTTATTAAAATAAGCAAAAGGCAGAAATTTGTAACATCTATTGTCATTCTGTCTCTTTTATTATTTCTATCAGAGAATTTGTTTGGGAGATGGGGAATATACATTATAGTTACAGTCGCGGTTCTAACAGACTTGTTTTTATTTTGGGCAATAAGGAGCGATCTAAAAGAAAAACATTCTTTGCAGATTTTCATCCTGCCATTTTTTTATTCATTGGCTTTTGGATTATTCTACTTTCTGGTGCCCGCACGTTTTCTAACAAGGATTGTTATGACTACGTTGTATGCGTTCGGGCTGTACTCACTTTTTCTCAGCCAGAATATTTTCGCAGTTTCCACAATTAGGACGATCGCTCTATTATCATCGGCTAGGACTGTATCTTTTATAGCCGCACTAGTGTCATATTTTTTTCTATCAAACGTTACCTTCTCTTTGCATACAAACGTTTTTGTAACTTTGTTTTTTGTATTTGCTTTTTCCTTTCCGTTGGTTTTACAGTGCATCTGGACGTATGCAATGGAAAAAAACTTTTTAATTAGCATTACTTGGTCAGCGATACTTTCTGTTACCCTGGTTGAAGCTTCTCTGATTTTGTGGTTTTTCCCAACTGCTCCGACTATAATCGCGCTTTTTCTAACTGGATTTTTTTATATTATAGTTGGAATATCACAGATTTGGCTTGAGAGAAGACTTTTTAAAAATATAATGTGGGAATATGTATGGGTCGCAGTAATTGTATTTTTAATTTTTGTTGTATTCACGATTAAGGGGTGAGGAAATTTTAGACGCGTAATGAAAGGGGACAGGGGAGGACACATTTTTGCTTAGCACTCCGTGATACTGTTTGATATAGTTAGATAAAATTATTATAGGATATAAAATGTGGATAACTTATAGTTTTCACAGATTTTTGTGTTAGTTTTCACAGATTCACAATAGCCCTCTTTTACCTATAGGAGACTGTCCGCCTTATTCTTGTTTTTCGCCTTTGCAATTCTATTCGAATCCGGCTCAAAGCGTGAATAATCGGCGGACTTAAGAATCCGTAATTGTTCTCCGCCTTTATGCGGAATCGTAAACGGATTCTAAAGAAAAAAATACGAATGCCGTGTTTTGACACGGGGGCAATGCCTTTCTTACATTTTCTGAGGCTAAAATTAGATGTTTGGATTACTTTATCAATCTAAATTCATATCAACTCAAGCTTTCGGGAGGGAGTCGTTACTCGATTGAAACGAAGTGTAAATAAAAAAGATGGTTAATTCATTGCATGTTTTTCGTCTTCTCTATATTAATAGAAGAGACGCTATGGTTACTACACTCTCTATGGTATATATATGCTGCTGTAAACCAGCAAGTCCTCTTAAAGCTGTAAGAAAATAGGTAATAAGGTCAGGAAGAGCAGAAAGTGATTATGTCGTACAATAATACTTTTACGACGTGTCTCAGGCTCTCGTGTCCGGAGAAGTGGTCTACAAATGCCGGATTTTTGTTGTTTTTTATTTTGATTTTTGTTTGTCTAAATATTTGCATACCTCTGATTTCCCATTTCTTTAGGGGTAAAAAATTTTTCTCCTATCCCCTACTATAGGTTAATTATTTTAATTTGAAATATATTCTGGTATAATCTTTTACAATATGGTTCAGCTTTTAGAATCAATTGTAGGTGTATATGAGAGACATGGCATGATCGATCAGGCGGTGTCCTTAAGAGATTTAGCTCAAGATCTTCGCAGCAAAGGCAACACACCGGAGATTTTGAAGAACGTTGTCATTTATGATAGGAGCGAAAGAGAAAACATGATATACGCTCATACAAATGGATTTGTTCATGATCGTGGCGCAAGCGTGGCTTTTGTAAGAGGTGTGGAGATACATATTGGGCCAACTGAAAATTCATTTTTAACCGAACTAGAAGACAATGAAAATAAGTTTGTATCTGTAAGAGAACTGCAGGAGAGAGTCCAGGGAGAAGGATCTTCAAGCTATAGTCTGAAGCAGACAGTTTATAGGTCTAGAATGAAAATTGAATCGGATCCAAAAATGCCGGATCTGATTTTATTCTCAAAAGAACATGGATATATATTGAAAGACCTTGGTAAAGAAATAAAACTTGTAAAGGGAAAAGATGGTTCATCTGAAATAGTTCTTGCACATTCTGGATTTACTTTTTACCCTGATAGAAATTGGTTAGTAAATGATAAGGGAGAGTTTATTGCGCTGCCAATTAAACAAAGCAAGTATTTAAATACTTTGTGTTTGAATGATATTGCTACATTTGAATTGCTTGAGCCTGATTATGTGGGTAGCCGTGAAAATTTATCTTCTGTAGTTAGGAATACCATGATGAGAGTCAGGCGAAAAGTAGAACCAGATAAAAATGGAAACGGCTTTATATATATAAAATATATTGATGGTATCGGATATAGACTTCATGATCCAGGCAAAAGCGAAAGACCTGTTTAAAATTTTATGGCTTTAGAAAGACTTGCAGAAATAGCAGAAATGGGGGGCGACCCGGATTTGGCTTTTGAATTTAGGGATATGTCCAAGAGACAGAAAGCTAAAGATTATGATGTGTTAGAAGGTGTTACAGTATATGATAAAAGCCTTGAGCTTGCAATTGATGAGGGGCGTATTTATGAGCATCATGGATTGAAGCTTAATTTTCACTCCGGGACAAGGGTTGTAGTGAGAAATGGAATATCTAATAAACTGTATCCCAAAGAGAGCAAATGTCTGGAGCTGTTGTTGGTAAATAAGGGTGCTCCTGTAACATATCCCATGTTTGATCAATTATTATACAACTCAAATATTGATATTGATTTTAGAAATGCATTGACTAACATTATATTTAAAATAAGGATGGTTTTGGAACCAGGGAAAAGCGCCAAGGAGTGTAAATATCTAGTTAATATATCTAATAAAGGATATATCTTAAAAGATATCGATACTGAAGGCAATTCAAGCGCTTAATGAGCTATCAGTTGGCGAATTTATCTACAATAAGCCTTTGGAGATCTGAATTTAGACCGTCATAGCCTAAAGCCCAAATACCGATTCCTCGCAGATTCTTTGAGATCACGTAATCGTATTTTACCCCCAAAGAACGGACGTTTTCAAAATGAACTTCTCGATCTATACCATTTTCCGTATACTTGTAAGACGGGGTTTGGGATGTCTCGTCCCATATCATATTGTGATTGCGAGATGAAACCGCAAGCTCAGCATAGGATAGGATTGTTGCGCTTGGGGACGCAGCTGATGAATCTTGATTTAGCGGCCAATCGTAGCCATAATACGGCACTGCCAAAATCAGCTTTTCGGGAGCGACTTTTTCAAGATAACCCTGTACAAGTCCGATTATATTTACAGCTCCTCCCATTGGAGAAAGAGGTCCAGGATTTCCCAGGGCATAATGCATGTCGTATCCCATAATCACAAATGCGTCCACGTGTTCTGAAAGAAGAGCTATATCAAAAAGATCACGCACGGAACCTGAGAGTATGTATGTATCGATAGTAAGAATTGCGTTGGGGATTTGACGCTTGAGTTCGACATTAAGATTGGTTACAAAGCGAGTAAAGTGATTTCTGGATTCTTCAGTTGGCTTGCCAATATATTCAAAATCAAGATTGATTCCGTCTAGATTTTTTGAGTCTACAAGGTATATTGCATTTGTAATAAAAGTCTTTTGCGCCTCATCAGAAGCCACTAGGTTCTCGATATTGGCGTTTTTGAAGGATTTGAATGTGACAAAGACTTTTACATCTTCGTTTTTTGCTTTTTTTATAAAACTATCAAGCTTTGGGTCTTTCCACATGTCCCAACCTCCGTCGGCTTTGTCGCTGCCTGCCGTGATTATTTCTCCTTTTCCATTTACTTCCAAGCCAAAAAGACTGACAGATGTAAGATGGCTTATTTGAATTTCATCGGTTGCATCAAGCATCCAATAAGGTAAAAATCCCAAGACTTCTTTTTTGGGCTTCCCGGTAACAGCGAGTGGCGTATTGGACGGCGGTATCGAGAATATTTTGGAGGCATCAATCTGGTGCACATTTGCGTAGACCTGAGATATGGGCACGCCTGAGGCATTTTGACTATTTTTTGCTATGTCATTTAGGGTTTTGTCAGACGCCGGGCTTACAACATTCTGTCCGGTTGAGGATTTTTGGTAGATGAAGGTTGTATAGATGAATAAAATCAAAGCTACAAAAGTTACACCTGCGATTGCGGTTTTTTTAATAAGACTTGGAGATGGTCTTGGGATTTTTGAGACCGGTGGAGTTTCGTTGGATTGTTTCATGGCCTCATCAAATTCTTCAGGAGTGGCCCCAAATTTTAAAAGATTTATTCTTATTTCGTGTACGCTGTGATCTTTGCGGTTTAGCTCAATATATTTTTTAATGAATCTTACGTAAGGTCCCCGCATAAGTATTATAGTATGGTTTTTAATGTGGTATTGTCAAGGCGCAATCGCGTCGCACAAGCATATTTTACGACATTTGCATGTCGCAAAATGATTTTGGTATACTGAAAATAATGATCTCCTCTAACTTAAACGAGCTAATTGATCAGTTCCTTGAATACTTGGAAATTGAGAAGAATTGCTCCAAGCTCACTATTCGGGACTATAGGCATTATCTTGAGGTTTTTTCCAATTGGCTTTCCTCCACCCTGCCTAATAAATCTATCGAGAGTCTAGATATTGCAACAGTTAGAAAATACAGAGTTTTTTTGGCAAACAGGGCGGATGAAAAGGGTTTGACTCTGAAGCGAATTACCCAGAATTATTACGTTATAGCTCTACGGTCTTTTTTGCGTTTCTTGATAAAAAATGATCATAAAGTGCTTGAACCGTCAAAGATTGATTTGCCAAAAGCAGAAAGCAGAAGCTTGAAGTTTTTGGATAGAGATCAGGTGGATCGTCTGGTCACGTCGGTTGATACTTCAAAGGAAGAAGGGATGCGGGATCGGACTATCGTAGAGCTTTTGTTTTCAACCGGACTTCGTGTTTCAGAACTGGTGCGGTTGAATCACAGTCAGGTAAATTTGGAGAGAAAAGAATTTGGAGTTATTGGCAAAGGAGGGCGTGCGCGTTTGGTTTTTATCTCAGACAGAGCTTCTGATTGGATAAAGCGATACCAAGAGGCGCGAAAAGACCGCTTCTCTCCCCTATTTATCCGCTATTCGGGAAAAATTATTGAGGACAACAATGGTGAAAAAATGAGGCTAACAGCCAGAAGCGTTGAAAGGATTGTCAAAAAATACGTTCGCTTGGCTCGGTTGCCCGTGGACGCTACAGTGCATACACTAAGGCATAGTTTTGCAACAGATTTGCTTTCAAACGGCGCCGACCTCAGGAGTGTCCAGGAAATGTTGGGCCACAAAAATATCTCAACCACCCAGATTTATACACACATCACAAATAAACAGCTAAGGGAGGTGCACGAAGCCTTCCACAGTGGAAATAAGTGAAGCCTGGTGTTATAATGCGCGAACTATGGTATCAAAATTAGAAAACTTAGCCAGAGAATATAGGCAGAATGGTTTTTTGGCTGAGGCAGCTATGTTAGAAGCTGATGCAGTGAACTTCAGAATAGCAGGCGTTCCAGACCAATTCCCTATAAAATTTGGCAAAATGGAAGAAGCTAGATTAAAAATAGCCGATATTCTTTCAAAAATAGACATTGCCGCCGGTAAGCCATTGTTGAGCGTTAGTGTGGCAAAAGAGATTAATGAAAATGTCGGTCAATATTTAGGAAATGAAGTGAGAATCAGTGATCTTGAACTGGGCAGACTGAATGAATTAGATCTTTTACCCATAGATAAAAGAGTAAAGGCTGCCTATTCTGGATTTCTGAACACGTTCAAAAGGAAAGAATATAGAACTTTAGGGCAAATTAGGCAGGCGGTATCTAACAATAAACACCCACGTGGTCGCATGGGGCCAATTTTTTTGAATTTTGCAAGAAATGCTTTTGCAAGACCACAGCAGCTTGAAGGTTAAAGTTTTATTTAGTAAATTTTTTTAGTTGCGAGCGGATTTGATTTAGTTTATTGACAACAGGACCTGCCGAGTCTTCGGGTCTTCTGTAGTCCCATCCATTTTTTGGGGCGTCTTTGAGCGTACCTTTATAGTCTTGCGCGGGATCCAATATAAACACCTCTTCTCGGCTGTTGGTATATCTTACCCAGGCATGACCGCCTCGACCTTCGATAAAGTTTCTATCTACAGAGACTTTTCCGCCAAGTATGCCTTCTTGGGTCAGTTTTTCGAGTAGATACCCGGCCAGTAAGGCCTGATGTCTGCATACACCCCCTTTTCCTATATATGCTCCAAGAAGGATTTTTCTGTCTGTTTTGATGTCATTTTCATTATGAATAATATCGACCTTTTCTTGGCTATATGGGATTTGTTTTTGTGCTAAATCCCAGGCGACATTCAAAGCATTTCTTCTAGTTCCTTCTGAATCTTTTGGGAGAAGTGCTCTAAAGTTATTATAAACGTTATTTAAAGCTGGATCTTTTACATCATCAACAACCGCAGCCTCTCCTGCTCCACCAACTAAGTAAACGCCTCCGTTTATAGGGTTATCGCGTCGGATTATTCGTCTTCCTGCAAAAAATATTTCTTTGCCTATTTCAGGATCGTATCTTTCTTCATAAAGCGGATTATTTCTATGGCTTTGTTCAAAATTTTTTGAGTAGCTCCAATCTGGACGACCAGGACGATGTTCAACCGGTGCCGCTGGAGGAGTCAGTTCAATTACTCCGGAATCAGTACTCATCTTAATTTGACTATATAGTTTAAGCTTTAATTAGTCAAGAAAAGTTAAATTTCCACATCGTCAAAGCTTTATCGATCCCGTATCGGTTTTCTATTGACGATTCGGTAAAAAACCGTAAATAGCGTGATTGATTTTTGATATTGAAAAAGAGTAATTTATGTGTTAATGTGTAACCATGTCGTTAGCAGAATTCCCTAGTAGGACCCTCAGGGAAAATCTTAGTTTAGAATCGAAAGAAGAACTGGAGGCTCAGCTTGCGGAGATTTTGAGGAAAGACGATTTTGTATATCAGGATTTTAATAATTTCGTTTCAGGCATGAAGAAGCTTTCAAGTCCCAGAGATCGTAATGAACTTGCGGAGGGAGAGATTGGCGGCAGTGACCCAAGTGTTAGAGATGACGAAAGAAAACTGAATTACGTATTTTTAGGGCCGAATAATAGCGGAGGATATAGTATAAAGATTCAGACTGATTATGTTAAAGAGGATGGAATATTACGGGAAAAAGAAGGGGTAACTGCAGAATTTGTCTATTATAAAAAGGATGAAAGAGGAAGGGGATTTTATCCGGGAAAAACAACTGCTTTTAGTATTGGAATTCCGCAGGAGTTTAATAATCTTACTTCTTTAGTTGATGGTAATTCTATATCTTTATTTAGCGATAAAAAATATACAGGTTTTAGATCCACAGAAATAACAGACAAAGAAGCTAGGGATTTTTGTAGAAGAGTACATGAGACAAGGAATGTTCAATTACACCAAGCATTATAGACGGTTAAGTATTCATTATAGTTTCTCCTGATCCCAGCATTGCAAGGATTTTTTCGTCTTCAAAAACCTTCTCTCCTCTTATAAAAACTCTTTTCACTTTTCCTTTTAATTTCCATCCTTCAAACGGTGACCAGCCGCATTTGGTAAACAATGATTTACGATTTATGATGTATGATTTTTGAAGATCGATTTCGATTTTTGTTTGTGAATCAGTTTTAATACCAAATATTTTGGATGGATTTGTGTGGCAGAGTCGGATAATGTCATCAAATATTAATCGGTTTTCAGAAACAGCTGTTAGTAAAAGAGGGAGTGTTGTCTCAAGTCCCGGAACACCGAAAACAGTCCCCTTTCCCCTTTTTTCATCTATAGTATGCGGTGCATGATCGGATTCAACTACGTCAATATACCTTAAATACTTCCAAAGGAAGTCTTGATCTTTTTTACTCGAAAGAGGCGGTTTCATTTGTCCAAAAGGTCCAAGTATTTTCACATCTTTTTCTGTCAGGAACAAATGATGAGGAGTAACGCCGCATGTAACCGGTATCCCCTTCTCTTTTGCATCTATTATCATTTTTAACTCTGACTTCAGACTTATATGGCAAAAATGAGTGGGAGTATTTATTTTTTTAACTATATTTATAAGGTCTTCAACTGATTTGTCTTCTGCATGAACAAGGATTGGTTTGGAACAAGATTTGGACCATGCATAAAATGTTTTTTCCAGCAAATTTTTAAAGATCAAAAGATTACCTGTTGTTTGGTTGAGATATAATTTCAGACCTAGGACTTTGTCTTTTGCTTTTTCAAATTCGTCTAAGTTGTCTCCTGCTGATCCGAAATAAAATCCAACATCACAAGCAATTTTTCTCTTGGCAATTGAAATTTTTTCCTCAAGCCTCTCAAGAGTCGTAATAGGGAATTTATTATTCGGCATGTCTATTATAGTTGTGTATCCCCCGGCGATGGCCGCGCAAGTGCCGGCATAAAAATCTTCTTTTTCTGTTTGGCCAGGGTCTCTTAGATGAACATGAGGATCGATTAGCCCTGGAAGGTTGATTAATGACATTGGCTTTATTTTATCAAACAAATATTGAATTTTGCAAAAGTTTATGTTAGGCTTGCGAGATGAGTATAGAGAATTATAATGTAAATAATGAGGGAAGGTGCGCGGAAAAATTGGACTTGTTGAAAGGTGAAATATTTAAGACTGCAATTGAATTGTTGAAAAATAATGGGACTGAAGAAAAAGGATTTATGTGGTTAAGATACCAGGTTTTTCGATTTAGTGATGAGTCAGAGAAGCCAATAGTTACAATGGAAATGAAGGCTGGAAATAATTTAGAAAGAGCTGGAAGAGTAAAATTTACCATTAAAGGTATGGATCCTTTTTTTGTTTCAAAAAGTGGCCCTGAGGGGCAGGAGAGTTATTATGCCAAAAGACTTAATAGAGAGGGATTTTTTCATGATGCGTACCCTGACGAAATTATTGGATATAGAAACACATTAAGGAAAATTAAAACACAGGTAAATTTTAATAAAATAAAAGACATGTTAAGTGAATAAATGTGATTATATTTATATTTTTACCAACTCCCTCCCCCGCCGCCGCCAAATCCGCCGCCGCTAAACCCGCCTCCTCTAGAAAACCCGCTTCCTTTTGGAGTCGCGGCTATTGCTGATGAAAGAGAGTTTGAAAAACTATTTATACTAGAGCTAAAAACTGCAATATTAAAAGATCTTGAGCCTATGTACCAGGAAGACGTTTGTGGGTGTAGTGCGATTTTTTCCATAGCTTTTGCAAACTTTGTTGTAAGGCCAAATACAATTGCATAGGGTAGGATTTCATTAAACATATTTTCTTTTTCAAAAAACCGTTGTCTGTATTTTTCCGCTTGACTTATAAATAATTGGAAACCTTTTGTCCTTCTATATAATTCCCGTCCATGCGCTGTTCTTTTGGACATAAAGCGGGACATTATTATAAGAATTAATCCGCTCGTTATTATTCCTAGTCCGATATCAAATGGCCAAATCCATTCAAAATTACTACTAAGAAAAGTTGTTATAGATCCCCACGCTACGGCTACAAATCCTAAAGCTAAATATTTTAACCTTACACGATCTGGATTTGAGGGGAATAAATTTTTTGTGACAACGTGTTTGTATAGCTCATCTTTAATTTGCTTAAGATCCGTGTAAAAATTTGTTTTTAAATCTGAAATCGATACTTCGTCTACATCTTTAAACAGCTTGTCCAAAAGGCTCTTTTCAAAATATTTTAGATCATATGATGTATTATTTTTCTTTCGTTTATTTAGAACATAATCTTTATTTCCAAAAAGCCATTTTTTGGGAACCTCTTTTATAGTCAGGTAACCACGAGCAGCAAGATCAATGATTGTTGCTACTACGTCAAGAGTATTTGCGCGTTCGTCAACAAGTATTCCAAGTTCTGCCGGAGAAAGATTTTCTGGCGGCGTGAATTCAGGAACGATTGTTTCTTTTGCGCCAATTGGTTTTAACTCTCTTTTGGCGTTAGGGTCAAAGACATATTTTTGCGAAAACCAGTAATCACGTCCGTATTTGTACCATATTATAAATACGGTAACGATTCCAAACAAAATTACTGTAATCAAAGTTGCAAGAGACGGCAGCGTCCAAAACTTGTCCCAAAGAGTCAGAGGTTTTTGGACAGTTAATATAGGCACAAGTCCTTTGTTGTACCCTGCAACAATTGTCATTCCCTCTTGGGAGTCAAGGTTTTTATTAGTTTCAAAAAAAGCATTTGCGGGAGATAAAATATTTGAATTGCATATTTCTTGTGATCCATAAAATCCTTGGAAGCAAGTAACTTCTAAAATTCCTTCTTTTGGCAAAGTTACGGAGGCAGACGCATTGGTTATTGGAACCGGCCAGTTATCTCCTGTTACATTCCAGTACAATTCATCGTAATCGGTAAAACCTCTTAATATTCCTTTTGCTCTGTAATTGATAATATAAGAATTTTCTCCTGAAATTTCTTTTTGGGCATCACCAATCTTAAGGCGAATATAATCTTGATCCTTATTTATATTATATTTTGCTTTAGAATTATTTTGAAAAATATCTATAATTTCAATCTCTGTATATGACTTCTTGCCATTGGACTCATAAGCATAAGGAATGTCTCTAAAGATTCCATGCTTTGACAGAGTGTTAAAATCAACATCTATTTTTTCGGATATCAGAATTTCTCCTGTGTTTTGGATTTCAATATCCGAGTGGAAATTGTCGATAGTCCATCCCTCATCTGCGTGAACATGAGGCTTTATTAAAAAGAGAAATATTAGCGCTACCAGAAGAATAATACGTCTCATTAAGATTATTTTACCACGGAATGAAGGTACTCGTCCCAGGATTTTATTGGGAGAGTTTCTAGTTTTTTTGAAGTGATTGCTTTTATAAAAAGTTCTGCTTTTTTTATGTCTGTAAAAAGTGGGATGTTGTGATCAACTGCGGCGCGCCGAATTGCATAATCATCGTCAATAATTTTTTTGACGTGTGAATCAACTATATTTACAGCCAGGTCCACCCTGCCCCTTTCAAAACACTCAAGAATATTGGGAGATTTTTTTTCATGAATTTTAAAAAGCGGTTTTACTGATACTCCGTTTTTGTTATAGAAAGCCGATGTTTTTTCTGTTGCATAGATCGGGATATTTAATTTTTGAATCATTTTCGCAGATTCCAAAAATTTCATTTTGTTCTCTTCCGCTCCAAGACTTAGGAAAATTCCTTTTTTAGGAATTTTTCCACCCACCGCAAGTTCTGCCTTGAGGAATGCTTCTTCCAAATCTTCACCGAAGCAGGCAACCTCACCTGTTGAGGCCATCTCAACATGGAGGATTGGATCCGCGCCCGTTAATCTCGCAAAAGAAAATTGAGCAGCTTTTACGGCAACAAAATTCATATTTTCCACATTTTGGATTGAATCATTTTCTATAGTGCTTTCACCGAAAAACGAATCGACAGATAATTTTATAAGATCAATTCCTGTCACTTTTGATATAAATGGGAATGTTCTTGATGAGCGAAGATTTACTTCTATAACCTGGACTTGATTGTCTTTTGCCAAAAATTGGATATTAAACGGTCCGCTGACCATAAGCCTTGAAGCAATTTTGCTGCCAATTTCTTCAATTTTTCGCTGAGTACTCACATATATCTTTTGTACAGGAAGAACAATTGTGGCGTCTCCTGAGTGAACGCCCGCATTTTCTATGTGTTCGGAAATTACAGATGCTTTGATTTCTCCGTTTTTCGAAACAGCATCCAGCTCAATTTCTTTCGCGTCTTCTATAAATTTAGAAATAGTGAGAGGATATTCTTTTGAGACAATTGCTGCTTTTTTGATAAAACGGGTCAGATCGTCGACATTGTGACAAATTCGCATTAGGGTTCCTGAAAGAACATAAGATGGTCGAATTAACACGGGGTATCCAACGCGTGAGCAAAAAGAAATTGCCTGTTTGACATTTGTCACTTTTTCCCACGCGGGTTGAGATATATCTAACTCGTCTAATAGTTTGGAAAATCTACTCCTATCCTCTGCTCTATCGATATTTTCAGGATCGGTTCCAAGTATATTAAATCCCTGAGCTTTTAAAGACTTAGCTCTGTTGTTGGGAGTTTGTCCGCCGACTGATATGATGACTCCATATGGATTTTCAAATTCGTAAATATCTGCTATTCGTTCAAAAGTCAGCTCCTCAAAATAAAGCCTGTCTGAAATATCATAGTCGGTTGAGACTGTTTCTGGGTTGCAGTTGATAATAATTGATTTTTTGTTGTGCTTCTTGAGGATTTGGGCTGTATTTACGCTAGTCCAGTCAAACTCAACTGATGAGCCGATTCGATATGGACCGGAGCCCAAGACCATAACGCCATTTTTCTTTAGCGGCTCAACGTCATTGTGATTGCCATTGTACGTGAGATATAAATAATTAGTTTTTGCTTCAAATTCTCCAGCCAGTGTGTCAATTGAGAATACAGAGGGTATTATGCTATATTTTTTTCTTAGGGTTCTTATTTCAAGTCCCGTAGTTCCGACAAGCTCGCCGATTTTTCTATCTGAAAAACCGAGCTGCTTGAGATGGAGCAATCGCTCTTTTGATAATGCTTTTTTAATACTCCGGACAGCTTTTCCACGTCTCTCTTGTTTTGCTTGAAGGCGAGCTTCTTCACTTTGTTCAGTTCGCTCCTCGTCAACTATATTCTTTAGTCTGTACAAAAACCACGGATCAATCCCGGTGAGGTTATTGATTTTTTTTATAGACATTCCACGTTTTAGAGCCGCGGCTATAGCAAACATTCGTTTTGGAGTCGGGTTTTTTAGAAGTGAGGTCAAAGATTCTCCTTTTTTAAGAAGCAGCTTGCTTGTCGCTCCTTCAAAATCAAGATCAAGCATCCTAATTGCTTTTTGATATGCTTCCTCAAACATTCTTCCGATTCCCATCACTTCGCCTACTGATTTCATGCTGCTTCCTATCTTTTCCTCAGCTCCTTTGAATTTTTCAATATCCCATCTTGGGATTTTTACAACTATGTAATCAAGGGCTGGTTCAAAGCAGACTTGAGTGACTCGAGTGACTTTATTTTTTATTTCTGTTAGATTTTTTCCCAAAGCAAGTTTGGCTGCTACGTATGCTAGTGGATAGCCCGTGGCTTTGGAAGCCAAGGCAGAGCTTCGAGAAAGGCGGGCGTTGACCTCGATGACGTAGTAGTCAATATTGTTTTGCGTTCGGGGTCCTGCCGCTCGCTCGTCCAAAGGTGCTCCTTCTAGTCTCTCAAGTTCGAACGAAGATGCGCTCCTTTGGACTCCTCCGCTCGCGTCACCCCTCATAAGTTTTTTTTCAGGATATGGGTTAAGGGCGAATTGTACATTGCATTCCCCGACTATATTTAGACTTCTGGCTATTTTTATAGCCGCGTTTCGCAGTGTTTGGTATTCGAAGTTATTAAGAGTTTGACTTGGAGCTATAACTATTGATTCACCCGTGTGGATTCCCATAGGATCCATATTTTCCATGTTGCAGACGGTAATGCAGTTATCATATTTATCTCGCACAACTTCGTATTCGATTTCTTTGTAGTGGTGAAGATATTTCTCAATTAAAACCTGCGGAGCGAAAGACAAAGCGTGGGCTACAATTTCTTCAAGCTGTTTTTTGTTGTGCGCAACTCCTGATCCCTGCCCGCCAAGTGCGAAGCCCGCTCTTATCATAACAGGAAAACCGACAGATTGGGATATTTTTATGGCATCTTTTATATTTTTTGCAGCACCGCTTTTTGGAGTGGGGAGTCCTATTTTATGGAGATGTTTGGCAAATGTATCTCTATCTTCGCTTAAAATAATTGACGAAACAGGTGTACCAAGGACCTCAACCTTATTTTTGTCCAACACCCCTTTTTCGTAAAGCTCTACTCCGCAATTAAGTGCAGTTTGTCCCCCAAATGATAAAAGAATTCCATCCGGTTTTTCTTTGTTTATTATTTTCTCTACAAAAAAACTATTGACAGGCAAGAAATATACTGTGTCCACCAAAAGTTTGGAAGTTTGGATAGTTGCTATATTTGGGTTTACCAATACGGTTTTTATTCCTTCCTCTTTGAGGGATTTGACTGCCTGGGAGCCTGAGTAGTCAAACTCCCCTGCCTCCCCTATTTTGAGCGCACCCGAACCAAGAATTAATACTTTTTTCATAACTTTTGCAGGAAATAGTCAAAGACCCATTCTGTATCATTTGGGCCCGGAGTGGACTCCGGGTGAAATTGCACAGACATAATTGGAAGGCTTTCGTGAATTATTCCTTCGTTGGAGCCATCATTTGCGTTTTCAAACCAGGTTTTAAAACCTTTTGGAATTTTATGTACGGTAAATCCGTGGTTTTGGGTGGTTATATAACATCTGTTGGAATTTTTTAAAATACATGGTTGGTTTTGACTGCGATGGCCGAATTTGAGCTTTTTTGTATCTCCGCCAGCGGCAAGCGTTAGGAGTTGATGACCAAGACATACGCCTAGAATAGGAATTTTTTTATTTAGCGCTTTGCTAATAGTATTTATTGTTTTTTCAGCCATTTTTGGATCGCCGGGGCCATTTGAAATGATAATTGCGTCAAAGTTATTCAAGGGTGAGGGGTGCTGTAAATTGAATGGATCATAGTCCCAAGGTACGGTTATGACTCGGGCTCCCCTTTTGACAAGACATCGTTCTATATTTTTTTTTGCTCCGCAGTCGATAAGTAAAACTGTTTTTTGTTTTTTTCCCGAGGTGTGAACGTAACCAACACCCGAGGTGTGAACGTAAACTTTTTTGGTTGACACTTTTTCCACTAGGTTGTCTTTGTCTGGATTATAAAAAGCAACATCTTTATCTAAAATAATTTTTCCAAGCATGGTTCCTTTGGCCCTTATTTTTTGAGTGAGAAATCTAGTGTCCTTAATTTCCAAACCTGGAATTTTTTCATCTTTTAGCCATTCTCCTAATGTTCTCTTGCTTTGGAAATGAGAGGGAGTGTCAATGTAGTTGGAGACTATCAGCCCCGATATTTTTAAACTGTCAGACTCCCATAACTTTTTTTCCGGAACCCCATAATTTCCTATTAGGGGATACGTTAGAATCAATATTTGTCCTAGGTATGACGGATCGGTTAGGGCCTCAGGATACCCGACCATTCCTGTTGAAAAAACTACTTCACCGGCGGTACTTATCGATGCACCAAAACTTTGTCCTTCAAAAATCGAACCGTCCTCCAAGATAATTTTTGCCATCTTTTTTTGTCACAATTTGTTATTCTAAAACCTTGGTCAAAAGAGCCATCCTTACATATGTTCCATTTCTAATTTGACTTTTAAGATATACTGCCCGTGGATCATCATCGACCTTGGGTGTTATTTCCCCCACTCTGGGCAGCGGATGCATTAGTATTGTGTTTTTGCTCGCGTAAGTATCTAAAAACTCTTGGTTTACAACGAATTTGTTGCTTGTTTTTTCATAGTCTTTTATGCTTTTGAATCGTTCCTTTTGAATCCTTGTCCAATACCAAACATCGGCGTTTTTGGGAATGTCATTAACGCTTTCTAATTCCACCAATTTTATTCCAAGATTTAGAAAGTTCGAATATTCTTTTCTTGATAGTTTTAAACTGGGCAAAGAAAGCAGGTATAAAGTATTCTTGGGATATAAAGCAAGTCCTTTTATAAGAGAATGCACAGTTCTGCCATTTAACATATCGCCTGCAAAAAGTACAGTGAGATTATCAAGTCTCCCAAATTTTTCATAAATAGTATATAGGTCAAGAAGTGTTTGGGTAGGATGTTCTCCTACTCCATCACCAGCATTTATGACTGGTACAAGTTTTGCGATTTGGGCAGCTTTTGATGCAGAGCCGACCTGGGGGTGCCTCAGGATTATTGCGTCTGAGTAGGCTTCAAACACTCTAATTGTGTCTTCGAAAGTCTCGCCTTTGACGATAGAAGAGAAATCTTGGGGGTTTAGAATTTCAACCGTTTGACCTCCGATTTGTTTTACTGCTGTTGAGAAGGATCCGAATGTGCGGCTTGATGGTTCGTAGAATAGTAGAACTACTATTTTTCCTTCAATTATTTTGGAAGGCCGTGCGTTGAGGGCGATTTCGCGCATCTTCGGAACTTCGTCAAATAATATTTTTATGTCTTTTTGAGAAAATTGGTCAAGTGAAACAATGTCTTTTCCTTTAAAATTTCCGTTTATTTTATCAAAACGCTTGTATGCTGAGTTTGTCGAATGCATAAAAAAACCAGAGTTTTTGCCTCTGGGACTTTACTTTAACAGAAAACCCCCATTTGGTCAACAACTAAAAAATTTGAGTACACCCTAGGGGTGAAAGGGAGGCTGCATCCTAGGACATGGAGATTTCTGCAGCTTTGACAAGGTTTTTTAATAACATCGCGACGTTCACAGGACCAACTCCGCCTGGGGTTGGGGTGTAAAATGAAGCCACATTTTTAATTTTCTCTTCGTCATAGTCTCCGTGAAGTTTTCCATCTTCTCCTTTATGTAGTCCAACACTAATTAGCATTGCTCCACTCTTTATCGTATCATGCTTTATAGTATTTGCTTTGCCAACTGCGGAGATAATTATGTCGGCTTTTGTTGTGAGGTTTTGAGAATTTGGTGTTTTGCTGTCTACTATTTCTGGCTTAATATCCATTTTTCCAAATGTATCAGCTATTGGTTTTCCGCCTGTTTCTCCTTTGCCAACTATAGCAATTTTCTTGGAAGCAAGCCAACCGCTGAAATTATGTTCGTCGGCGTTAGAGCTAAAATCATAAATTTTTTCTAATATATTTAAAACTGCCAAAGCAATCGGAGGTTGAAATTTAGATTCTGGATGAAAACCGTCGACGTCTTTTTCTGGGTTGATTGCCAGAGATATTGCGTTTGGATCAATGCTTTGAGGAAGGGGTCGTTGGACTATTATTCCATGAACATTTCGATCGCTATTCAAGCTGTCAATTGTTTCTAAAAGTCTTGTCTGTATTATATTTGTTGAAATGTTTTTAACAGAAACTTTTACGCCAATACTTTCCCCCCTTATTTCTTTTTGGGTTACATATGAAACAGATGAAGGTTCGTTGCCAACTAAAATTACAGCAAGATGAGGAATGATATTTTTATTTCCAAGATTATTTACTTTTACTTTAAGCTCTTCGAGAATTGTGTTTGCGATTCCCGCTCCATCAATCTTCATTACTCCTCCACACAAGTTGCGGATGTTATTTTGTCGGTTGATTTAGAAAATCGCATGAGGATGATGCCTTGGGTGTCTCTTGAGAGTCTTGGAATTTGAGCAATTGGTATTTTTACCACCTGCCCTCTATTTGAAGTAATTATTATCTCTTTGCAATTTGGAGATATTACTGCCGCGAAAGCGACTTTTCCTGTCTTTGGATTCACCTTTGCTATTTTTACTCCTACTCCTCCCCTACTCTGACCTCGAAAGGATTTTGCAGAAGTTTTTTTGCCAAGCCCATTTTCCATAATCGCGAGTACATCCGGCTTGTCTTCTTTGTCTATTACATCCTGGCTAATCACCTCATCGCCGCTGCCAAGTTTTATCCCCCTGACTCCCATGGTGCTTCTGCCAAGAGGCCTTACACCAATTTCAGAGAATCTTATTGCTTTGCCTTCGCGGGTAGTCAGGATGATATCTTCTTTTCCTTTGGTGAGATTGCTCCACACCAGCTCATCGCCTTTTTCAAGTTTTATGGCAATAATTCCGTTTCTTCTTATATTTTCAAATTCCTTTAAGCTTGTTTTTTTGACAGTACCGTTTTTAGTAGTCAGAAATACATACCCATGATTATCATTGGGTTTGTAATTGATAAATGATTCGATTCTTTCTCCTTGTTCTATATTAATCAAGTTTACAACAGCGGTACCTTTGCTGGTTCTGCTGCTTTCTGATATTTCATAAGCTCTGAGCTGATACACCTTTCCCCGATTTGTAAAGAATAGTATGTTGTCGTGGGTTTCGGCATAGCGGATACTTAAAATTCCGTCTTCTTCTTTGGTGGTCATGCCTTTTACTCCCTTGCCCCCTCGCTGCTGAACTCGAAAACTATTAAGACTCTGGCGTTTTATATATCCAGTATTGGTCAAGGTTATCACTGTTGGTTCATTTGGAATAAGGTCTTCCTCTGAAAACTCTCCGACTTTGCTTTTGAATACCCTAGTGCGTCTCGCATCCTGATACTTCTTCCTGAGACTTACAAGCTCGTCTTTTATGACAGTTAATATTTTTTCTGAATGGGAGAGAAGGTCTTCAAGGTATGCAATTGTTTCTTTGATCATTTCGTACTCGTCTTCAATTTTTTGTCTCTCAAGCGCTGCTAGACGTCTTAGCTGCATATCAAGAATCGCCGTTGCTTGGATTTCACTTAGCTTAAATTTCTCTATTAAATTTTGCTTGGCTTCCTCTTGTGTTTTGGATGCTCTAATTGTTCTTATTACCGCATCTATGTTGTCAACTGCTATCTTTAGTCCCTCCAGGATGTGAAGTCTTGCTTTTGCTTGTTTTAACTCAAATACAGATCGTCTGGTGACTACAAGGTAGCGGTGTTTTAAATACTCTTCAAGAATGGTTTTGAGATTTAGAGTCTGAGGTGTTCCATCAACAAGAGCTACAACATTGACAGGAAAGATAGTCTGAAGACTTGTGTGTTTAAACAGATTGTTGAGTACTTTTTTGGGCATGCTGTCTCTTTTTAGTTCAACAACTATTCTTGTTCCGTGTCTGTCCGACTCGTCGCGAAGATCAGATATTCCCTCTACTTTCTTCTCTCGTGCAAGATCTGCTATTCTTGCAACAAGTAGAGCTTTGTTTACTTGATATGGAAGCTCTGTAATGATAATTGCTGATTTTCCATTTCCAATATCTTCAATATCTGCTTTTCCTCTTATGATTATTCTTCCTCTACCGGTTGTATAAACATTTTTTATTTCATTAATGTCGTATATAGCGCCAGCTGTTGGGAAGTCAGGACCCTTGATGAATTGCAGGAGCTCGTCGACTGTTACTGATGTTGTCAATGAGACAGGGGAGACAAACGAAGCTATTTCTATATTTGGTTCCTTTGTCTCTTTTGACCCCCTTGGCTCTTTTGCAAAGGTAGTTTTACTTATCATATACACAATCGCATCTACTATTTCTCCGAGGTTATGCGGCGGGATTTTGGTTGCCATGCCCACTGCTATTCCTTCGGAGCCCATAAGCAGCAGATTCGGCAATTTTGCAGGCAGGAATACTGGTTCTTTTAGACTTGCGTCGAAATTGGGCACGAAGTCAACTGTTTCTTTTTCCAAATCAAACAGCACCTCGGAGGCGATGGCTGCCATACGGGCTTCCGTATACCTCATTGCCGCCGGCGGGTCTCCATCCATAGAGCCGAAGTTTCCCTGGCCGTCAATTAATGGATAACGCATGGAGAAATTCTGTGCAAGCCTTACTAGCGCGTCATAAATTGGCAAATCACCATGGGGATGATATTTTCCCATTACTTCTCCAACTATTTTTGCCGATTTTGAGTATTTTGCGGAGTGCGTCAAGCCCATCTCGTGCATGGCATATAATATTCTTCGGTGAACCGGCTTTAATCCGTCTTTTACATCAGGAAGCGCCCTTGATACAATAACAGACATAGCGTAGTCCAAGTACGCGCGTTTCATCTCCGAGGTTATTTCTGTTTGTTGTAACCTTCCTATATCAGTCATAATCTAATTATTGTTCGAGCGAAGTCGAGAGCTATTCGGTTGAAAACTTCTCGATTCGTCTCCGCCAGTGGCGGATTCTCACTCGAAGGATAAAAATGGGACACTTCTTACACAATAAACGAGGCAATCAAAAGTGCCACTATATTTAATACTTTTATCATCGGGTTAATCGCAGGCCCCGCAGTGTCTTTGTATGGATCGCCTACCGTGTCGCCTGTTACAGCTGCCTGGTGCGCAAAACTGCCCTTTCCGCCCAAATTTCCCTCCTCAATATATTTTTTTGTGTTATCCCATGCGGCACCGCCTGTGGTCATAGAGATTGCTACAAAAAGACCGGTAATAATACTTCCGACCAATAATCCCCCAAGCGCTACAGGACCTAAGAAAATACCGACCAGTACCGGAGTAACAACCGGAATAAGAGCTGGAACAATCATCTCTTTTATAGAAGCTCTAGTTACAATGTCAACGGCCCTAGCATACTGCGGTTTTGCCGTACCTTTCATAAGGCCTTTGATCTCTCTAAATTGTCGTCTTACTTCATTGACCACCGCAACGCTTGCCTTCCCTACTGCTTCCATTGCCAAAGCACCGAAGAAATATGGCAGTGCTCCGCCAATAAACAAGCCGACTATTACACTTGGATCAGAAAGGGAAAACTCAAGTGGTACAGTTCTGCCTGCATTTAGTTCTTGAGTATAGCTTGCGAAAAGTACCAGAGCCGCAAGCCCTGCAGAGCCTATTGCATAGGCTTTAGTTACTGCTTTTGTGGTATTCCCAACTGCGTCCAAAGGATCAGTAACGTCTCTGACTTTTTTATCTAGTCCCGCCATCTCGGCGATTCCTCCTGCATTGTCGGTGATTGGTCCAAAGGCGTCAATAGCAACAATAATTCCTGTTAAGGAAAGCATGCTGGTTGCGGCAATCGCGACTCCATAGAGACCTGCTAGATTATAAGCGACCAAAATTCCTGCCGATATCAAAAGAATCGGAGCAAGAGTTGATTTCATCGACACGGCAAGACCGGCGATAACATTGGTGCCGTGGCCTGTTGTAGAGGCATTTGCTATGGTTTTAACAGGAGAGAATTTTTTGGAAGTAAAATATTCCGTAATAACCACCATGCCGATGGTGATTATCAGTCCGACAATAGACGCATAATAAAGACTTAAGCTAGAGATTTCATTTAATCCTTGTGGAAACAGTGCTGTAGTTATAAAGTAAAAAGAGCCAACCGCTATTATTATTGAGACGGCCAGTCCTTGATATAACGCAGTCATAATGCTTTTGCCGCTTAAGCGAACGAAAAAAGCTCCAACAATGGAGGCTACTATAGATACCGCGCCTATTAATAGAGGATAAAGCAAAACAGAAGATGTATTCCCAAATATAAGGTTTCCTAAGATCATAGCAGCAACAAGGGTAATTACATATGTCTCAAACAAATCCGCTGCCATTCCAGCATCATCGCCAACATTGTCTCCTACCAAATCCGCTATTACACCTGGATTTCTGGGATCATCCTCTGGAATCCCTTTTTCGATTTTGCCTACCATATCCGTACCAACGTCAGCGCTTTTGGTGAATATTCCCCCGCCCAGTCTTGCAAAAACAGAAATAAGCGATCCTCCAAAACCAAGAGCGATCAATGGCTGAAGGCTTTCCATTTGAAGATTGTTTAGCACAAGATATAGTCCACTTACGGAAAAAAGGGCAAGTCCCGCAACGATAAGTCCTGTTACTGCTCCTCCTTGAAACGCAAGAGAAAAAGCAGATGATAGACCTTTTTTTGCCGCCTGAGCAGTACGAATATTGCTTCTGACGGCAACATTCATTCCGATTATGCCCGCGACCGCGGAGAAGATTGCGCCAATGGCAAATCCGATTGCGGTCAAAGTTCCAAGAAAAAGTAAAAGCGCAACAAAAATTATAGCTCCGATTATAGCAACCACCGTGTATTGTCTTTTAAGATACGCTGTTGCACCTTCCTGGATTGCATCCGCGATCTCATTCATTTTTTTGTCGCCGCGGGGGTTTGATAATACTTTTAATGTCAGGAAAATGCTGAAGATAATAGACAAAATTCCTGCACCAACGCTAAGCATTAGAGCGTTGCCTGCTACAAAAGATAAATCCATAAAGCAAGATATATTATAGGGAAATTTACGCAACTAATCAAGCAGAGTTTTGCCTTGAATGGTCTCTAATTGTTGCTTACGTTGATTCTTACGTCTTTTAATACTTTTGGATCGTTTGGCAACACAAGCTCTATAAGAGTATTATTAGGATTTTGTAGAAAAAATACAGCTCTGTCTTTGTCTACACTTTCTAAAGGAGAAGTGATGACTTGATTTCCGTGTAAATTCCAAAGATGTGCATTTAATTTTTCTCCGCGTTCCTCGATTAAAGTCTCTTCTAAAGGATGCTCTATAACCACTCCTGTTTGATAATAACCTTTATTTAAAAGATCGCGAAGGTATCCTATAAATATTTCCCCTGAGCGAAGAAAAGAAAAAGCTTTTTCTGTCTCAAGAGTAGAAACAAACAGTTCCTCTTCTGTTTTTGGCTTCATGAGTTCCATAGATATTTCTCCTAACGATCCTACGGGTATTGGGCTACTTTTTATGAAACTGTATTTATTTGTCTCTCTTGATTCTGGAATACCTTTTTCAAAAGGAGCGATTCCTCTTTCAATTACCAAATTTGATGGTGTTTGATACAGTTCGTGTTTCATATTCGAGTTAAATTATAGCACGAAATGAGGCTTTTGGTCAAGGATGTTAGGCGCTGCTGACGCTGATTCTCACAGCATTTAAAATTTCCGGATTGTCTGGTAGAACCAACTGTTCAGATATTCCTTTTTCCCGGTCATATTCATAGAAGAAAGCATCGATAAACTCTGCTTCGATAGTTAATTCAGTGCTAAAAATTGAATCGGTGTTGTTAATCCAGAGGCTTACATTTAAATCCTGAGCTATTTCAGTTTCGATCGGCTCTATGTCCACTCTTACCGTGAAATACCCTCGTCTGAAAAAATCCCTGAGATTCCCTCTTTCTATTGTTCCATCCAGGTTAATTGTATATGCTTGATCTTCTTCAAGCGTCTGATCAACAAGAGATTCTTCATCAGTTGGCCGATTAAGCTCTATTCTTAAATCCCCAAGTGAGCCGAAAGGAATTCTTGCACTAAATATTGACTGTAATTTTGCCTCTTGGTTTTCTTCTCTTTCAATCCCGGCTAAAAATGGGGCCACTCCTCTTCGCGGTTCGTTTGGTTGTTCTCGTTCTGTCATAGTGGCGCATACTATACCATAAAAAGACAAGCCAAGCAAATATTATAGGATATAATGTAGATTTAGGAATTTTCTTGAGGTTTAGATAAATAGGCCTAGATTCTTCGCTTCACCAAGTCAGGCCTGGCTTCTCTTAGAATGATATTTCTGTTAAACATCGAGTATGGCAGTCTTTGCGTTGCTTTGGATGAAGTGTTTGCGGGGCGGGACCTCATCGCCCATAAGCATTGTAAATACTGCGTCTGCTTCTTCTGCGTCTCCGATGTTAACTTGTTTTAATATTCTGTTTTTTGGATTCATTGTAGTTTCCCAAAGCTGTTCAGGATTCATTTCTCCCAAACCTTTGTATCTTTGGACATTGATCGCGGTTTTTCTTTGTCCATTTAGCATTTTCATCTCAGAATCTTTTTCATCATCTGAATACGCGTATTTTATCTCTTTTCCGGATTGCAATTTGTAAAGAGGCGGTTGGGCTATATATAGGTAGCCTTGCTTTACAATTTCCGGCAGATGTCTGTAAAAAAATGTTAATATAAGCGTTTCTATGTGTTCTCCGTCAACGTCCGCATCTGTCATGATGATGATTCTGTGATATCGAAGTTTTTCAAACTTAACAGTTTCCCCAATTCCCGCGCCAAGTGCAATGATTAGATTTTTTAACTCCTCATGTTCGATTATTTTATCAAGTCTTGCTCTTTCGGTATTTAATATTTTCCCTCCAATTGGAAGGATTGCCTGGAACTTCCTATCTCTTCCCTGCTTTGCGCTGCCGCCCGCAGAATCTCCCTCAACTATATACAGTTCTGAAATTTTAGGATCTTTTTCCTGGCAGTCTGCAAGCTTTCCGGGAAGACTTGATCCCTCAAGAGCACCTTTTCGAAGGATTGCTTCTTTGGCCGCCTTTGCCGCCAATCTTGCTTTGGCTGCCAAATAAACCTTTTCTAATATTTTGCGTGCTTCGGACGGATTTTCTTCAAAATATGTTGAGAGACCCTCCTTTACTATTTGTGCAACTAAAGGCTGGATTTCTGCATTGCCTAATTTTCCTTTTGTCTGGCCTTCAAACTGGATCCTATCCTGGGGCATTTTGATAAAAACAACTGCGCTTAAGCCCTCTTTGGTATCATCACCTGTTATAGAATCTTCACCGTTTTTAAAACTGCCGATTTTTTTGCCGTAGTCGTTTATAGCCCGAGTTAGAGCCATTCTAAAGCCTGTTAAATGCGTTCCGCCATTGACCGTATTTATTACATTGACATAACTTTGTACATTTTCGGAGTATCCATTGTTGTATTGAAGAGACACCTCTACTTCTACGTCTCCTTCTAGTTTTTTTATAAAGATTGCGCTGTGCAGAGGATATTTGTTTTCGTTTAACTTTTCAACAAGAGAGACAATTCCACCTTCAAAGTAATAATTAACTTCTTTTTTTTCTTCTTCCCGATTATCATACAGGTGAAAGTAAAGGCCAGGAATAAGATACGCCCTCTCGCGTATGGCCTTTTTTACTATATCGAAATCAAAAGTAGTTGTTGAGAAGATTTTTTTATCCGGAAAGAAAGTAGCTATCGTACCACTATCAATACCAAATACGGAGCTGGATGACTGGATTTCTTTGACTGGAGTCTTAGGTACACCTCTTTCATATTCTTGCCTGTAGGTTTTTCCATTTCTTTTTACTTCGACCCACATTTTTTCCGATAAGGCATTTACTACCGAGGCGCCAACTCCATGAAGTCCTCCTGACACTTTATATGCAGATCCTCCAAATTTTCCTCCTGCATGGAGTTTGGTCATGACGATCTCCAAGGCTGACTTTTTAAACTGAGGCATTATGTCAACAGGAATTCCCCGACCATCGTCAACAATAGTCGCGCTGCCGTCTTGATTTAGCGACACCCAAACATTTTTTGCAAACCCTGCCAGAGCCTCATCGACCGCGTTGTCTATAACTTCCCGCAAAGACTCATGAAGGCCTACTACGTCGGTAGATCCGATATACATTCCCGGCCTTTTTCTAACAGGTTCTAATCCCTCAAGGACCTGGATGTGTTTTGCAGAATAATCAGAGGGTTGTTTGTTAGATAATGAAGCTGCTTTATTCTGAGCCATAATAAACTATTCTAGCAGAAAAACCAGAGGGTTTCTAGTGTTAAAGCCGCTGCTCTTGGGATTGTTTTTTGACAAGTTCCGAGATTAAATCAGGATCACGATATGGTGCTTTGTTTGCCGAGCTTTCTGATTTAATTGTCTTAATTGGTCTTGCTATATAGTCATCATCCATATGGTCTATTATATGTTTTGATCTTGTCGGGTGGCGAAGTTTTCTTAGGGCTTTTTTTTCTATTTGTGTTATTCTTTCTCTTGTTACGCCAAATTGTCGCGCCACGTCTTCCAGAGTTTGTGATTTTCCCTCTTCTGTCCCAAATCGCGATTCCAGAACTCGTCTCTCTCGATCCGTGAGTGTTTCCATTGCTCTTTTTAAGTCCTCTTCTAAGGCGGATGAAGAATATTCTTTGAAAGTTGCATCTTCGTTATTTGCTTGTTTTTCTATTCTAAGTGAATTTTTGAAAATTATGTATTTTTCCAGGTTTGTCCTTCCTACACTCGTCTCATCTATTATGGATCCAGCCAGATCCCCAATCTCTTTTTCGGACATTATATAATTTTGCGGTCCGAGAGTTTCATCTATACGGTCGTTTATTGTTTTTTTTGTTTGGTTGCCGCGTCTTATCCACGCGGGTGGCATATTCTCGTTTTTTGAGAGAAAATTGACCAATCCATTTCTTGCTATTGAGTGAACCTGTTGAGAAACCTGGGTTTTGCCGGATATATTTGATAATTTTTCCAAGACTGCTGCTGTCGCGGTTGAGAACAATTCATCCCGATCGTCAATGGTATCTGAATCTTCATCGAAATATAAATCTACTACTCTAAGTATAGTTTTCATATTGAAGAGTAAAAATGAGTTTTTTCCAAGTTCTTTTATTTTGGGATCGGGATCTGCAATTGCTTGAAATGATTTTTCCTGAGCTTCAGATGGAATCCTTTGGGGCAGCTGATCTACTACTAGCCTAAACAATTCGTACAGTGTGGCGTCGGGATATTGCTCGTGGGTTTCCTGAATAAGCTTGTTTGTAAGATTGCTAATTTCTTGTATCGAGCCTTGAGAAAAGCGGCTTTTTAACATGCTTTTAATTTGTATCTCTTCAACTATGGATTCAATATCCATTCCTGAGAAAGAAACCACCGCTTTATCTTGAGCATTTTCTTTTTGTCCTGGAGTCGTACTTGATTTTGAAATGTTTCCTTTCATTACGAATTCCGGATCAAAAATATCTGGTATTAGTACCGGACGGTCTACTCTTCTTGAAAATTGGTCAACTAATTGAATTGCAAAAGCGTTTTCTTTGCCCGAATCGGGGGAAATGCGCATAATTCTTCCTAGCTGTTGTACCGCTTTCTTTTCAGAATAAGTGGGACGTAAAAATATACCTACCTCTGTTTCCGGCGAATTCCATCCGATTCCCAACATGTCAACGCCCGTAACTACTTGGGTATTTCCCTTCGAATGATCTCTAAGAATATCTTCGGAATTTTTTGTTTTTCCATGAACTGCCGTGGCATTTACTTCGGCATCTCTCAAGTCTTGCGCTAGCTGTTCAGCGTGATCGATGTCGATTCCGAATACGACTGTTTTTTTTCCTGAGATTTTCGTGTGGATTGCTTCAAGTTCTCTTTTTTGATCTTCAGGTATATTGTACTGTGCTGGAATTTTATCAACACCCGCGATCATTCCAATTGCCAACGCATTTCTTGATTTAGTCGCGAAATATCTTCTGACATCAGCTTCTCTATATTCGCCGTTTGATTGCACCTGGATATCTGATACGGTAACGTTGGTTTTTAACAGATGTACGTTGAGGGGATTGATCAATATTCCTCTTTCCATTGCCTCTTCTAAACTCATTTCGTGTATTAGGTTGGTGTATAATTTTGTCCATTCTTCGTCTTCATCAACGATTCCCCTTTCCATGTATTCTTCCAATTGATCAAATGCAGGCGTTGCGGTCATTCCTATTTTTAATGCATTTGGAAAATTTCTAAAAATAGTGTGCCTTTGTTCTCCGAGCGATGTGTGCAGTTCATCGCAAATAACAAGCTGAATTTCTTCGGAGTTGAAGTTTTCATTTTCAATTACTGTAGGAATAGATTGATAAGTAGTATTTATTACTTTTCCAGATGAATCTTTTTCGTTTGCGTAATAATTTGTGAGATTTAGATCCGGAGTGAATTTTTTAGCGTCATCTCTGGTTTGTCTTAGAATCTGCTGAGTTGGAGAAAGAATTATTGTTTTAAGACCCATGACCTCCGCGATTTTTGCAATTACGGCTGATTTTCCGGAACCTGTCGGCTCGCTCATATAACCGGCAGTCTCCCCTTTCTCAAGATGTTCAATGAGGGATTGGACCATGCTTATCTGATGTTCTCTTAGGAATGTTTCTTTGGGATTTAGGCTTACTTTCTTAAGGCTAGCCAAAGCCTGTCTTCGATTTGATTCAAGCTTTGATAATTCTGAATTTTCCTCAATTGAACTTGGATTAAAGGTTTCGTGATTGACCATATTTCAACCTATAGTATTATATCAAATCCAAGTTTTTTTTGCAATATTATTATATAGTATTTGTATTGGTGTTAACCTTTTGTGCTTAGAACTGTTTTATAATTCCTGGAATATTAAGGGTATCGTCATTTTCTCCAAAACTTGCTTTTTTTCTGCTAATGGTCAAACAAAATTATACGTTTCTAACTTTTTTTCTTATATTTTCGATTGCGTAGTTTATTAAGTATTTTGGGCGGTTTATGATTAGGTCTTGGGCATGGAGATACTCTATGTCTTCTCCGCCGAATCCGCGCTTGAAAAGGGATAAGCCGTAAAATCTGTGTTTTATCTCATCAACAGGTGCAACTCCCCAAAAATTGTAGCGGCTCATTTTTCTTTTTTTTGCCTCTTTGATCGCTTCCCATTGTATTAAATAAGCCCCAGGATGCTTTCTTCCTTCCTCGGTACTCGCGCCGTAATGGTAAACAGCTTCCTGACCATAAAAAATAATAAAAGCTTGAGCAAGTAATATTTTTTCAAGCCTCGCTTCATACAACAGTGCAAGATTGTTTTCTGCGAATGTTTTGAATTGTTCATATAAAAACTCGTTTGAGAAAGGAATAAATTTTTGTCTTTTTGCCGTCTCAATCTGAAGCTCATAAAACTTCTTGATTGCCGCAGGATCCTTTGAAGTTGTTATTTTTATTTCTTGATTGATTGCTTTTTTAATTTCATACCTTGTCGTTTTCCTCATGTTTTTAAGAAGCTCATCTTCTGATTTTGTAATATCTAGTTGCGTTGTTAGTTCGGCATGAAGGTGCATAGGGGCATTGATAAAGCCGGTTTTTTTGAAAATATTTTTTGAGAGTTCATTTGATTCAAGTTGAGGACGGATTCTTGCGAAAACACAATTTTTTTCTTTTGCGATTTTTATTACTTCATCATCAAAAGCAGAGATAAGATTATTATTTCTCCAATCAATAATTGGACCTCCAGGTACTGTCAGATATCGTCCCCTTTTCGCATCCTCAACTATAGACAACATAACTCCGACAAGTTTATTATTTTCATGAAATCCAGTTCTTTGAATGTCGTTTTTTATTTTTTTGTGAAATTCTCCCCAATACCAAGACTGTAGAAAATTTGTCTCGGGATGATGCGAGAGAAAATTCTCCCATTCTGTTTTGTCCTTCGACGAGCTCAGGATATTTTTTATTGTGATTTTAGCCATTGGTTTATAATTAAAGAAATATTTTTAGCATCTTTTTCTGTGATGTTAATATGCGTTGGGAGGTTAAGGATCATTTTTGAGTCATCGACTGCATTTGGGCATTGTGGCGCAACATCAGTATACCAGACATCTGATATGTAAACACCTTGATCTTTGAGTTTTCGAATGAGTTTAGACCTGTTTTCTACGAAGATTGGAAAGCGTAAATTTGATGATAGCGATACCGCTTCTTTGTTTTTTTCCTTTGCGAACATGAGTATATTTTCTGGCAGCAGAGAGACATAAATTTGGGCAATTTTCCTTCTGTGGTTTAGTTGTGTGTCAAGGTGTTTAAACTGATAAAGTGCAAGACTTGCATGCCAATTGGGCAATGAATAATAATCATAAAACGATTGGTTCATAACATTTGGCAACAAGCCAAGCTTTTTTAGTAGAAAGTGGTACGGTTTTCCTAGTCCCAATTTGTATGCTGCACGAATTTTGTACGTTTCAAACGGGTAAATCCTGTCTCTAAAAATCCACATTGGAGGTGGTTTAGATAGGCCACCTAGGGAGTTTCCCTTGTCAAAATATTTTTTGTTGCGGATAACGAGTGCTCCGCCGGAAACTGAGTCTATTATTTTATCCTGGCTGAAAGACAAAACTACAAAATCCCCCATTGTTCCTGTTTCTTTCCCATTTGGGTAACGAGTCCCGACGCAGTGAGCAAGATCTTCAATCAGAATTAGATTATGTCTTTTGCAGATGGCAAGAATTCCTTCGATATCACACGGATATCCCAACGTATTTTGAATAATTACTGCAGATATTTTTTTGTTTTTTGATAATGTTTTCTCGAGTGAATCTGGCGTAAAATTCAAGCCGCCTGAATCTTGAAGATCAAGGCAAACTGGTTCAAATCCAGCTTTTCGAATTGAATTGAAAACCGCGACACACGTAAATCCATTAATCGCAATAAAACTTTCTTTTGGAAGATTTAATATTTCCAATGTCAATTCTATAGCCTGCCTACCTTTGTAAGCAAGAAGCACCTCCCCATTGTATTTTTTTTCAAGGAGATTCTTAAGATTTGCCGAGTATGACTCTTTGTTTTTTGCAAACAAGGCCTTTAGAACAAATCTCCAGTCGTAATTTGATCCTAAAGAATTAAAAATATTCATAGTTTTTTACTTATAATATCGCTTACTTCCCGCGGGTGTGTAAACTGCGGAGAGTGTTTAGCTTCTTTGACGATATAAAGTTTTGAGTCTTTAATTAGTCTGTTCATGATTCTTCCATCCGAAAGTGGCGTAACTTGGTCTTTTTCTCCCCAAACAATTAAGGTCTTGACTATTATTTTATCAAGTTTTAGAGATTTATCCGAATTTATAAGATTGACCATGGTTTGCCGCATAAGTGGATTGGCATTTTTGTAGTCGGTCTCCCCTACTACTTTGTACAGAAGAGTTCTTAATTTTTCAGACGAGGTGAACTTTTTAGCAATCTTTGAGATACCTTTAAATACATATCGTTTTGTTTTTACAGCAAGATCATCATGGTAAATCCCTGCGCTATCTATTAAAATTAGACAGTCTAATCTATCAGGATATTTAATAGCAAAATTAAGAGCAATCCTGCCGCCATTGGAGTGGCCGATTAGGATTACTTTGTTGCCCACTTTGTTTTTTAACCATTCAATATAGTCCTCTATCTTCCACGCTTTATCGAGTTTTTCAGTCAAGCCTGGAATTTTTAGAAGAGTTGAGTCAATTCCCTTTTGTTTTAAAAACTCAACGAAAGGTTTCCATTTGTCTGTTGAATATGTCCAACCGTGAAGAATGTAAACTTTGTTTAGAGTCCCCATTTTTTTCTCCTTTGTTGCCAAATTTTTTCCCTCCGACATAGATTGCTCACATCTGCTTTATCAGCTAAAAGATGCTCGATAATTCCTTCCAGAAACCTTGCCCCCTTAAACAATACCACTTCCCTACCCTTTAGATTGTTTGTTAGATAACCCATTGCATCTTTTGGCATAAGGAATTTTTCTGCATTTTTTATTTTCGGATATGTATACTTTGACACACGTGGTCCGACCAGAATAATTTTTTCAAGTTTCATTCGTCCAATTATTTCGGCAAGTTTTTCGTGTTCTTCCTTCTCTTCTTCGCCAAGTTCTATCATATCTCCCAAAACCAGCCACTTTTTATTACTTGGGTAAAATTCAAACATTTCAAGAATAGAAATCACTCCGTCCGGAGTTGCGTTGTAAGAGCTGTCTATTATAGTAGTATTTTTTATGCCTTTAAAAATTCCGGATCTCCCGGGGGGAAGAGTGAATTTTGAGAACGAATAATCGGGTTTAACATCAAGACACTCAAGAAGAGAAAGAGTCATTTGGATTGAAAGAGACGCTTCTTTTGGAAGCAGGGCATTAATTAAGTAGGTTTTTCCTTTAATTCTAAACTCTGTGCGGTCTTTAAAAAGTTTGTAATAATCAGTATTCTTTTGAGAGGCATTTTTTATCTCTGCTTTTGATCTTTTTGTCTGTTTGTTTATTAAATCAGAATCTCCGTTCACAATAGCAAGTTTGGAAGTTGACTCTAAATAAAATCCAAATTCATAACCTATAGCGTCTTCGACAATGGAGAAATTCTTGTTTTTTAAAAGCTGGTTAAAGTTGGCTGCGTGGGTTTTTCCGACCCCGGTCCATAGCGTAACTTCGGGGTTTAATAAATCTGCAAGAAATTTTCCCTCATTCGGTCTGTCAACATCCGCCTCGACTATATAAAGTTTTTCTTTTGGCGGAGCTTTGAAGGCAGTAAAAGGAGCGAGTAGAAAGAGAATTGGCCATTCTGAAAAGATTAAGTTTTTTCTATGCAAGTCCAAAATATCAAACGGTATACCAAAGCTGCTGTTGGCCTGGTGGGAATATTTTGCCGCTGTCCCAAGCTGTGATTCGATCAGATGTAAAAGCGTTGTTTTCCCGCTCGAACCTGTTATAACAATAATTCTTGGATTCCAACGATTTAACCTGATTTGGGCGAAGAATTTGAAATAAGAGGCAATCGGGAAATAAAGTATTTTTTTAATTCCACCTATCATCAAACAATTTTATCAGTTATAACAATGTAGGTCAAAATTAGAAAAAGGTTAAACCCATCATATACGTAATAGCGCTTTTTTTGGAATTTCTTACTCTGAGGTCTAGAGAAGCTTGTGATTATTTTTATTTTATCTTTTGGTATTGTATAATATTATTATGGTCGAGAATATTAAACACCATATTACTTCTAGAATCAATAGTATAAATAAACCAGAACAACTGGGTGAGCTTGGTCAAATAGTTGACGCATATCTGGGCGTGCCTTCCATAGAAGAGATTCGAAAAGAGATGGTTAGCGCTCCGATAAACTTTAGCCCTGATGCCTTACCCGAAGTAATGCCGGAAAGCCTTGGAGGAAGACTAGGAGTTTATATACAGAGATTGGGGGTTACTAAGGCTGAGTTTGCAAGACGTCTAGATTATTCTGATGCTTATGTGCATTTGTTAGTTAGCGACCAGCGTAGTCACCCCAGCTTAGGCGATACGATATTAATGGCTAGAATATTGCGTTTAAACCCCCAGGAAACGGAAGATTTTGTTGAAAGGGCCGGCCATGGCTTGACATTTAATATATTGAGAGAGTCCAGACTTATATAGACGACTTCCGATACGGGATCGGAATAGCTTTGCGATATGGGAGAATATGGATGTTTGGAAGCTAGTTTAGTTAAGTTTTATAAATTCAAAAATAAGTTTTCGAGGGCGAGACGGGAGTTGACGTTGGTGGTTTTGAGAAGCGCGTAGGTTTTATTTAAAGATATTAGGATATTAAGATATTTGTGTACCGCATTGTCATCCTGAGGCTTTAGCCGAAGAATCTCTAGAGATTCTTCTCTATGTTCAGAATGACATACGGAATTAATCAATTTTTGCCTCGCCGCAATAATCATCTTTTCAAGCTCGGGAATCGACTCTTGCTTGTTTTTCGCCACATCCTGGGCTAGTTTTAATCTGTCCCCTACTCCGCAGGAGGATAATGATGTTAAGATGTTGAGGTATTGAGCTTCTTCGTCTTTGGAAAGTTTATATTCTTTGTCTCTAAGCTCGATCACCTGGCACCGTGAAAGAATTGTTGGAAGAACAAGATCTTTATTTGATATTATTATATATATAATAGTATTAGAAGGCGGTTCCTCAAGAGTTTTCAAAAGCGCATTTTGAGCTTCTATGGTAACATCTTTTGACCCATCTAAAATTACAGCTTTTGCCTTGCTTCTGAGTGGTTTTAAAACTAGTTTTTTTTGAAAATTTCTTATATCTTCTATACCGATTGATTTTTCAAATGTCAGGATGCTTATGTCAAATTTGTCTATTTTACTCTCTTTACAATTTCTCACTGCATATTCAAGAGCGGCTTTTTGGATTTTTGAGACTATTAAAAATGAATGCATATTGACATTATAACTAATTATTCTTTATTATGAAAATAATGCCCGATCCTTTTTCAACAATACCTAACGCCAAAGTAAGTTTAGTTGATGCTCTCGTGTCCGAACGTTTGTTGACTCATGAGCAAGCTAGGCAAGTGAAGCTAAAAAGCGCGACAGAAGGTATTCCAGAAGAAAAGGCCATTGAATCTCTTAATTTAATTAAAAAAGAGGAAATAGAAAAAGCCAAAGCCAAAAGCTTGGGATTGCCTTTTATTTCCCTTGGCTCATCATCGTTTTCTCCTCAGGCGCTTGGTTTTATACCGTTTTCTGTGGCGGAAAGATTTTCTTTAATCCCTTTTGCTTACGACGATAAACTAAAGACTTTGTCAGTCGCGATGAGTAACGCTACTGACCTTGAGGCAATCTCCTTTATCCGTAGGAGAACAGGGCTTAACATAAAAGTATTTGCGGCAGAAAAGAATGACGTCGAGCAAGCAATTAGCGTACAGTACAGGCAGGGTTTGGTTGGCGAAGTCGGAGAAGCCTTGAAGGAGTCGGTAGAAGTATCTGAAAAAGTGCATACTTATGATACAACGCAGATTTCACAGACTGTCGCGGAAGCGCCAATAGCCAAAATTGTATCAACGATTTTAGATTACGCTATGGCGAGCAGGTCTTCCGATATTCACGTAGAGCCGCAAGAAGATAGGATAAGGGTTAGGTACAGAATAGATGGGATCTTGTACGATAAATTAAGCCTTCCCAAGAATGTTCAAGACTCTGTGGTTTCCCGTATAAAAATTATGTCAGATATGAAAATAGATGAGCATCGTATTCCTCAAGACGGCAGATTCAACTTTAAAACAGGAGATAAAGAGGTAGACCTTCGTATTTCTGTTTTGCCAACAGCTCACGGAGAAAAAATAGTAATGAGGTTGCTTAGAAAATCCGGAGGAATTCCAAGCCTTGAGAAGTTAGGGCTTTCAGGCGCCAGTCTTCGCAACCTTGAGACTGCTATTTTACGTCCCCATGGTATTATTATCGTTTGCGGACCTACAGGAAGTGGAAAAACAACAACTCTTTATTCGGTTTTGTCCAGATTAAATACAACTAGAGTCAATATTATGACACTGGAGGATCCTGTTGAGTATCAGATAACGGGAGTAAATCAAGTAGCCATAAATCCTGCTGTTGGACTGACTTTCGCGACTGGACTTCGTTCTTTCCTAAGGCAAGATCCAAATATAATTTTGGTGGGAGAAATACGTGATCAGGAGACAACAGACTTGGCTATTCAGGCAGCTCTCACTGGACATTTAGTTTTTTCGACACTTCATACCTCAAACGCAGCTGGGGCGCTTCCTCGTCTTATTGATTTAGGCGCTCAAAGCTTTCTTTTGGCGTCAACAATGAACGCTGTTTTGGGCCAAAGAATTGTTAGAATAATTTGTGATCATTGTAAAGAAAGCTATATTCCATTGCCTCAAATTGTGGATGAGATGAAAAATGTGTTGCAAAAACTCTTTCCTTCAAATAAAGAAATCAAGCTTTACAAAGGAAAAGGCTGCGATGAATGCGGTAGTTCCGGATACCTAGGCAGAATTGGAATTTTTGAGACGCTTCCAGTATCTGAAAAGATAATAAAGCTTATATCTGAAAACGCGGATAGTGGTACTATAGAAAGACAGGCTATTTCGGAGGGAATGATTACAATGAAACAAGACGGATATCTAAAAGCGTTAGGTGGAGTAACTACTATTGAGGAAGTGATAAGAGTAGCGCAGGAATAAACTATGGACATACAAGAACTGTTACATCTTACGATTAAAAATAACGCGTCGGATTTACACCTTGTGGCGGGAAACCCTCCAGCTCTTCGCATAGATGGATCCCTAAGATACATGTCCAATCAGCCTGTTCTTACCCAAGATCTTTTGGAGGAGATGATTTTTTCCCTACTGACCCCAGAACAAAAGGAGTATCTACTTGCTAACAAAGAGCTTGATTTTTCTTTCGGTTTTGGAGGTGGGGTATACGGCGACAAAGGGCGATTTCGCGCAAACATTTACTATCAAAGACGCTTTTTAAGCGGAGCGTTCCGATTATTCCCCCCGACCATAAGATCAGTTTCAGAGCTAAATTTGCCCAATATACTCAATGATTTTGCTAAATTAAAACAAGGTTTTGTATTGATTGCTGGGCCCAATGGGCATGGTAAATCAACTACATTAGCTTCTATTATAAATATCATCAACTTGAATAAAGCTTCTCATATTTTAACTGTAGAGGACCCAATCGAATATATGTATCCAGCTGGAAAAAGTCTTATTTCCCAAAGAGAGATGGGTGTTGATACACATTCTTGGGAGGCGTCTCTAAGAGCTGCTCTTCGTGAGGATCCAGATGTTGTTTTGGTTGGAGAGATGAGGGACCCAGAGACTATCGCCACAGCAATTAGCGTTGCCGAAACTGGGCATTTAGTTTTTTCGACACTTCATACCAACTCAGCTGCTCAAACAATAGATAGGATGATAGATGTCTTTCCCGCAAACCAACAAGCGCAGATAAGACTTCAACTCTCGGCAACGCTTAGGGGAATAGTGTCTCAAAGACTCTTGCCGGCTGTAAATGGAGGTAGGGTTCCGGCTTGTGAGATACTTCTTGGTACACCGGCTGTTGCCAATGTTATAAGAGAGGGAAAAACTCATGTTTTGGATTCTGTTATCCAGACGTCCAAAGATGCCGGTATGGTGACTCTTGAGTCTTCTTTGGCAAGCTTGGTTTCATCTGGGGTAGTTGATATCGAAGTTGCAAAAGCTTATGCGCTGCATCAAGATGACTTTTTACAGCTCGTTTCTTAAAAATGAAATTATCTTACAAGGCGGCAACCAAAGAAGGAAAACTAATTCAGGGAACAATAGAAGCCCAAAGCGAACATCAGGCCGCTGAATACCTGAGAAGTAAAGCATTTTTTCCAATAAAGGTTTCAAAAAAAAGTAGTGGCAATATTTTGGAGGACTTGCCTCTCCCCTTTGGCAAAGTTACCTCAAGTGATGTCGTAATATTTACGAGACAATTGGCTTCTATGTTGTCGTCGGGGCTTACTCTTGTGCGATCTTTAGAGGTTTTGAAAAACCAGACAAAAAAAACTTCTCTTTCGGAGGTTATAGAAGGGGTTATTGGAGGCATTGAGGGAGGGCAGTCTTTTTCAGCAGCTGTCGGAAGATTTCCAAAGGTTTTTTCGCCTGTTTATGTCTCGACGATTAAGGCTTCTGAATCCTCTGGACTTCTGGACAAGGCGCTTCTTCGTTTTGCAGATAATCTTGAAAAAGATCAAAAGCTCAAAAGTACTATTAAAGCAGCTCTTCTTTACCCCTCGATAGTTGTATCAGGAATGGTTGTTGTTGTGTTTATAATGATGGTTTTTGTCATCCCTACTCTTTCCGTGCTTTACACAAGCATTCCTAATCTTGAGTTGCCGTTGATAACCAGGATTGTTGTTGGTATTTCTGATTTTACAGTTGCTTATTGGCCAATCGGGTTAATTTTTATGGTAGTTTTTGCTGTCCTTTTTAGATTTTGGAACAAAACAGAAACTGGACAAGTAGTGATTGGTAATTTAGTGTTAAAGCTTCCAATCTTTGGTCCCCTAATCAGAAAGACAATACTTACCGAGTTTTCAAGAACTTTTGGATTATTGGTGGGAAGCGGAACTTTAATTGTTGATTCTCTGAACAGGGTTTCTGAAATTACAGGCAATATTCATTACAAAAACGCGATTCTTGATGTTTCCAGTAGAGTTGAAAAGGGTGAATCTGTGGCGTCTTCTCTTTCGCATCACGAGCTGTTCCCTCCTCTTCTGGTACATTTGGTCGAGGTTGGCGAGCAGACTGGGAAAATAGATGAGTTATTGCTAAAAGCCTCGGAGTACTTTGAGGGAGAAGTTGATCAGGCAATCAAAACTCTCACTACAGCAATGGAGCCTTTTATTATGGTTTTGTTGGGAGTTGGGGTTGCGCTTTTGATAATATCTGTGCTTACTCCAATTTACAACCTGATTCAAGCATTTTAATTAGTCAAAAACTTCTGTATTTTTTCAATCAACTCATCAGGGTTGATGTTATGTTTCCGAATTCAACATCTATGGACTAAATCAAGAATTGATTAGCGTAGGTTCTGGATCAAATTCTGGACGAGAATGGATTATGGAAGATGGAATGGGTAATATAAGGTTTACGTCTAATTCGTCCGGAAACGAAGCATCGCAGACGGATTATGATCCCTTTGGAAACAAGCGATATGATAACAGTATCCCTCCAAAATATCAATTTCAAGAACAATATCTCGATGAAGAAAGTGACATGTACTATATGAGAGCACGTTATTATGATCCTGTTAATGGTCAATTCATTTCAAGAGATCCAATAGATGGTATGGTTAATAACCCTCAGACGCAGAATCCTTATGCTTATGCCTTGAATAACCCAATCAATCTTTCTGATCCCTCGGGAGAAATGGCTATTGGACTTTGTGTAAGTGCCAACTTAGGAGCAGGTATATATGGTACTTGCTCATTCTGTATTGGAATAGCAAAAGATTCAAATTCTTCTAATTGGGGGACAGGTTGGCAGGCTGGGCCAATAGCTTCTGTAGGTGGAGGTGGTGTTGCAGGGGTAGCGTCTGGAGTCGGAGTGACAGGATTTGTTACGAATGCTAATAATTTTGAACAAATAGCGGGTCGTGATACGTTTGCTGGAGGATCTGCATGGGCAGGCGGTATTGACGTAGCCCAGGATCATGATGATCCCTCAATTAAGACATTTAGTGGTGGATTTACTCCTGGTCCTGATGTTACAATAGGCGGAGTTGTATTGCTACCAGTTGAAATTCATGGTGGTGCCTCGTATTCATGGGCATTTCCATGGATATCTCAATAATAAATAACTAGTTGTATGGATTCGCTTCATGTAGGCTTCCCATTTATAATAATTACGTTTTTTACACCCTTTTTCTTAGGTTGCATTATCTTTCTAAGGTCTTATAAGAAATATGTTAGGTTATATCGAAAAAAAATAAATCCTGATTATCCTCTATTATTCGGAGAGGCAACTAACTATTTTTCTAAAGATCCTCTTGATTATTTACAGAAGTTACCGATTGTCCCTCTTCTTCAATGGAAGATAATTTTTGAAAGTCATAAAGATCAAGAATTGAATGAATTAGCTAGAAAAACCCGTAGCTCATTTTGGGTTTTTCTAGCTATTATTTTTATCAATTTTCTATTTCATGCATTTTTCCTTATATAAATTATTGACTATTTAGTGCTAAAATATTAGGCCTATGAGTATTAATGCAAAAACGTACTTATTCTATATATGAAATCTCAAAAACAAGAGCTAATTCGTTTATTAAATACATGGGATTTTATCGGAGTTTTACCTTTCAAAGGTGGACCGAAAGACGAATATGATTGTTTAATTGCGCCGATTTTCTCATTAATGCGTAAAAGAGCAGATTCAGATAAACTCACTTCTTTTCTTTCAAAAGAACTAAAAGACCATTTTGGTATTGATTCAAGACCACATGAACTTAATCAAAACGTTAAAAAAATTCTGCAATGGTGGAATAGTAAATATACAAAATGATCAATATGAACATGAACAAAACGATTCTGGGATTAGGTTTTGTTATTTGCCTGATTGGTAGTGGTGTCATTATTTTGAATGAATGGCCAAGGTCATCTGTAAAAGGTGTATCTACAACCATCTCGCTACCTCTAGCTTCTACTCCCACGCCTACTCTAACTCCTTCTCCAACACCAGAAGCTAAATCAGTATCACACCAGACTCAAACAACGCAAAAAGCAAAACAATACGGTGGTTGGTATTGGCGGTCAGATTTAAATCAAGCACAAGTCTGGATAGGAACTGATTCGGCAGGAAAAGATATCTGGATAGACGATTTTCCAACTCCTACGCCAACACCAACTCCAAAAACTGCAACGCAACATTTATCAACACAAGGCACAGTTTCCACTTCAGGCACTTCATCAATGGGGAATATGATTCAGACAGCCCAGATAAAACAGTAGAGATAAAAATAAGTAAAAAAATAAAGCTATGCTATATAACAGTCTCTTCAGGCAAGTTGACAAAGGTTGTGGTAGAATTAGCTTGCGATATGCAGTCAGAGACCAGCAAGTTCTCGACGCTTTTTAAAAAATACAGGTTGAAAGCTGAACTTTCTACCTTGTCTGAATTAGGCAGTGCGCTTGCGGAAAAAGGTTTTATTTATGAAGACAGCATTTTCTCTCACTGGCAGAGAGGAACAAGAATTCCGCAGAATCGGATTATCCTTCTAAAACTCCTAGAAATTTTTATTGATAGAAAATCTATTCTAACGCTTGATCAGGCAATCAAAACTCTCACTACAGCAATGGAGCCTTTTATTATGGTTTTGTTGGGAGTTGGGGTTGCGCTTTTGATAATATCTGTGCTTACTCCAATTTACAACCTGATTCAAGCATTTTAATTAGTCAAAAACTTCTGTATTTTTTCAATCAACTCATCAGGGTTGATGTCGGATTTTACGATGTAGCCGACAGCCCCTTTATCCAGACCCCCTTGGGTGATAGGGTCTTTGGCAAGATTGCTCAGAAGTATTATCGGGCCGTTTTTTTGAGGTGGCGGATTTTTTTCAAGCGACTCAAGAACTCCCAGCCCATCTAGCCTAGGCATCACTACATCTAAAAGGATTGCATCGAATTTTTCCCTGTTGATCTTGTCCAAACCAGAAATTCCATCTTCTGCGACCTCAACCTCGTATCCTGCTTGTTCTAGAACTTCCGCATATAGTTTTCTTATATAGGTATCGTCTTCAATGAGCAAAATCTTCTGCGCCATAACAAAAAACTTAACACATAATTGGTTTATTTGTCAAATATAGGCTATAATACATGTCTTGTTGTTCTATAAAAATTAGTATGTTATAAATTTAATATATGAATAAAACAAAAATTACCCCTTTTGGGCTCCACCTAATGATTGATATGTACAACTGTAATCCTGACACGCTGAATAATAAAGGACTAGTCCATAATATTTTAGATACACTTCCAAAAAAAATAGGCATGAGAAAATTGATAGAGCCACATGTTGTTTTTGCTAAATCCAATGGAAAAAAAGATCCAGGAGGATGGTCTGGATTTGTTATTATTCAAGAATCACACATAAGTTTGCATACGTTTATCAAGAGAAGATTTGTCACGGCAGACGTTTACTCTTGTAAAAAATTCAATACTAAAAAAGTTACAGATTATTTTAAAGAAATATTTAAAACTCAAGATGTTGAATTTTATATTGAGACACGAGGAAAAAAATATCCAGCGGAAAATATAGATAAATAACATGGAGTGGTTTTACATAGCCCTTCTAAGTCCTGCTCTTTTTGCCATTGTTAATATTATAGATGACAATTTACTAAGAAACGTATACCGTTCGCCGTTTTTTGGTGCTATTATCTCCGGATTTTTCGCTCTTCTGCCCCTACTGGGTTTATTTTTTTTTCCTCTTACAATCTCCTCGCCTACAATTATTTTTTTGGGACTGCTTGCAGGATTTTTGACCGTAATAAGCTACTTGTTCTATTTTCATGCGTTGGATGTGGAATCTCCATCAGTAGTGATTGCCCTATTTAGTCTTTCTCCTGCCTTTGTGCCATTCCTTGCTTATTTTATTTTAGATGAGTCTTTAACCTCGAGCCAGTACATCGGTTTTGTGCTAATTCTTCTTGCGTCTTTTACTATTTCAGCAATAAATATCAAAAGATTTAAGTTTTCCAAGGCTCTTTATTTCATGATATTTGCAGCCTTGTTATATACATTGGTTGCGATTTGCGGAAAATATGTTTATAACGCTTTAGATTTTTGGAGCGGGTATATGTATTTCTCTATGGGAATGGGATTAGGAGCTGTTTTTCTTTCTGTTTTTTTTCGGGAGGGAAGGAGGTTTTTAGGTGAATTCAACAAGAGTTTTAAGAAATGGATATTAGTATTTATATCTGCTGAACTCATAGGCATAGCTGCGGAATTTACAAATAATCTTGCGATAAGTAAAGGTCCGGTATCGCTTGTCAAAGTTATTGAGGGGATACAGCCGATATATGTACTTCTATTTGCTTTAGTATTTTATCCGCTTTTTCCAAAATACTTAAGAGAGGCAGCTTACGGAAGCAAACAAAAAAAACTATTGGCTATGATTGTTATCCTTCTGGGTTTGTATTTTATAAATAAGTAATTTTATATTTTTTTAAAAATACAACTGGATTCCATTGTTCTTTTGACTTTCTTAACCCCATGATTCCAAGATCTTGTCCATTATTCAAAAACTCATAACCCATTGCTTGCAGATGTTTGGCAAGATAAAAATAAAGGGTGTAATAAACCCCGGGATATGAGATGTCAGCCTTAACGAAGTGAGACTGAGCATAACCTCCTTCTGATAAATCAGCGATTATAAAGCCTATCAGCGACTTTTCTATATTGTAGATGCCCAAAGTTATTAGATTAAAATCAGAAGAGCTTGTTAGTGTTCTATTTAGAGCAGTGAGCTCGCGCTGAGTATGGTCATCGTCGTAATTTTTTGCTCTTTTCCACGTGTGAAAAACATTGAGGACTTGGGTTTGTACGTCACCATTTAGTAAATCCAATAGGCTAATGGTAAAATTTTGGTGAAGATTTTGGAACCTATTCACAAAGTTTTTTTGCGTATGGTATTTGTTTCCGTTTAACTGCGCAATTTCAGAAACAGAAAATATATAGTCGAAATTGTCTCTGTCTTCTTCAAAAATAAATCTATTCGTATCTTTGGGGCTTGATTTATTTACAATATCTGGGATGAGTTTTAACATCGGTTTTAGTCCTTCCTCTTGGCTTTTCCTCAAAAGAGAATCTATGGTTTTGGTTAAATTATTGATGCCGATAAAAGAATAGAATGGTTCATTGGTAATGTAATCACGGAAACGAACTACTAGGTTGCCGTAAAGATCTGAAATGACAATGTCATCGTCTATGTTATAACTCCATAAGCTTAAGAAATTAAAGTCAGAATAGGGTGAGTATTGACGCACACGTTTTTCTATTTCTTTTTTATCCTCTAATGTTAGTTTTTTAAAATCTGGATATTGAGGAATCACAGACTTATATTATACGATTTTTGAGTCAACTTGACAATTCTATGAATATTCTATACGCTGATTGTATGTTGGAGGAAATTAGGAAAGATCGACCAACGCAGGTTGCGGTTTTCCTATTTTTCTTTTTTAGTCTTTGGTGGATATTGATTCACATTTTTTTACCTAGGGACCATGGCCTTTATGGACTTTTTGGGCATACCTATGGATTGATTGCAGTCTGGGGCGGAATTTGGGGATTTATCATTTCAAGGGCATGGGGCGGATTCAAAAGCGTAATGGGCAGAGGTCTTATCATGTTTTCTCTAGGGCTTTTTGCGCAGGAGTTTGGTCAACTTGCTTATAGTTTTTATATTTTTGTACTTGGCATTGAAATTCCTTACCCTTCCCTTGGAGATATTGGATTCTTTGGTACAATTCCCTTTTATATATACGGTTCTTACCTTATTGCGAAAGCCTCAGGAGTAAAGGTTTCATTGAGATCCTTAGCGAACAAGCTTCAGGCGATTATTGTCCCTCTTATAATGTTGAGCGTTGCTTATTTCTTGTTCTTACGTAACTATCCTTTGGATTTTGAAAATCCACTTAAAACATTTTTTGATTTTGGATATCCAATGGGACAAGCAATATATATCTCAATAGGTATACTTACCTATAGTCTTACTAGGAATATACTAGGGGGAATAATGAAAAATAGAATCATGCTTTTGATTATAGCCTTTGCCAGCCAGTTTCTGGCAGATTATTCATTTATTTTTTTTTATGAACAGTATTATCCTGCCAGCATTTTGGACTACATGTATGTTGTTGCGTACTTTTTAATGACGCTTAGTATATTACAGATGCGAACTGTTTTATCTAAGTTACGAGGGAAATAACCTATGGATATTTTTGCCCAAATAGTTGAAAAAATTATTAGGGAGCAAGAAGGGATTATTGGTCCTGTGGCGCTCGAGCAGGCAAGAAAGGTTCAGGGATTAAATGTTGATTGGGAAAAGCATGATGTGAGATTTGATGGAGATCAGAAGACAATTGTTGAGAGGTTGGTTGGGCAATACAGAGAGCTTTTTGGTCAGGCGTCGGTTGAGGTATGCAAAGACGCGGTAAAAGATGTTCTTTCTAAAATTCCCCAAGACCAAAGGCCGCAGTTATTATTGTAGTTTGGGTTTGACAATAAACACAATCTGGATTATTCTTTTGATATGGATATTAAACAGTCCGCCTCGACGATCCATGGCATACTTTATAACTTAGCTACAATTATGGCATCGACTCTTCGACTGGAAGATTTGGGGCACCGCTTGCTCTCTGAACTTCTTTCAGCAATGCGAATAAGTCATGGAGCAATTGTTCTTCTGACGAAAGACAGTAAAATTTACCAAGTATTGCACGAGGGTTATGCTTCAGTCCCTGAATTTGACGAGAAGGAAATAGCAATTCTTTCTGACCAAGTAAAAATTTTAGTTTTTAACGAACTGCCAGAAGGTAAGCTCAAAGATATACTAAAAAAGCTTGATGTTGCCGTTGTAGTATGTTTACGTACCCAAGAGGAAAATATTGGGCTGTTGCTTCTGGGAAGGAAGTTGCTGGGCGGTTTGTATACCCCATACGAAATTCAGGCTCTCAAGATTCTAGCGCCAGAGACAGCTGTCGCGATACAAAACGCCAGGAGTTTTGAAGAAATTCAGAGATTCAATGCGACGCTTGAACAAAAAGTCAGCGACGCGACAGAGGACCTTAGGAACGTCAATGAGGAAGTATATAAAAAAAATGTAGAGCTTGCCAGATTGTCCAAAGAATTGTCGCAGGCAAATGACAAATTAAAAACACTGGATAAGCTAAAAGATGAGTTTTTGTCGCTTGCGTCCCATGAGCTAAGAACTCCAATGGTGGCTATTAAATCTTATATCTGGATGGTTTTACAGGGACGCGGAGGAAATGTAACCGAAAAGCAAAAAGATTATCTAAATATTGCGTATAGATCAACCAATAGTTTGATAGCGCTTGTTAACGACATGTTGAACATTTCCCGTATCGAGTCTGGGAAAATTACTCTTGACCTTAAAAGACTTAGGCTCAATGATCTGGTAAAGGAAGTAGTGACGGAAATGACCCCTCGGGCAAAAGAGTTTCAAATTGAGATTATGGAGACTTTCTCCCCTGCTCTTTCGGAGATTTGGGGAGACTCCAGCAAAATAAAAGAAGTGTTGATGAATTTGATAGGAAATAGTTTGAAGTTTACGCCAAGGGGAGGAAAAGTTACAGTTTCACTCAACCAAAAAGACAATTTTATAGAAACATGTGTTTCAGATAATGGAATAGGGATAAAAAAAGAAGACATGTCAAAACTTTTTCAAAAATTTAGCATGGTCGGGATTACCAAACAAAAAGAGAAAAATATTCAAGGGACAGGACTTGGACTGTATTTATGTAAGCTTATAGTAGAATTGCATGGTGGTAGAATATGGGTAGAGTCTGAGGGAGAAGACAAGGGTTCTGCATTCACATTTTCCGTCAAAGTCGCGAGTCCTCTTTCTTGACAAAACCGTTTTTGTTAACGTACAGTAAATGTAGTATGGATATTGCTTTGACTTTGCCTGGCAGTTTTGGAGGAATAACTCCCCCACCCAACGTACCCGAGGGAAGTTTATTTGTTGAGGGAGTAAAGATCCTTCAGCTTGGAGTTAGCGTCTTTCTGACTATCATAATTCTTCTGTCAATCGGCTATATCCTCTGGGGATCGATTCGCTATATTATAGCAAGGGGAGAGAGAGAAAAAATTCAGTCTGCTCGGGAAAAGATAACATACGCTATCGTGGGGCTTGTTGTCGCGCTTTTGGCATTTTTTGTTGTTGCTATAGTAGGAGATTTTTTCAACGTGCCCTTGTTTTAATCACTCGTTTATCAACTTATAGTAAAATGCCCTCTTGACAAGATTTAAAGATTATGATTACACTAAATATGTTTTAAAAATAAATGAAGAACTTATCTAAATCATCAAAAGGCTTCACATTAATTGAACTTCTTATCGTCATCGCAGTACTCGGTATTTTGGCAGCAGTGGTTTTAGTAGCAATTGATCCGGTTCAGCAGTTGGCTAGAGGAAGAGACGCTGGAAGAAAAACTTCTATTGGACAATTAGGAAGAGCTCTCCAGGCTTATTACACGGTAAGAAGTCAGTACCTAACTAGCGCGGAGTGGACTACAGCTCCAAATCAGTTGGTGTCTGCTGGAGAGATACAAGCGTTTCCAGCTAATCCAGCATATAGTGGTGCTTTCGCTTGTACTACTCCTACAGTCTTTCAGGGGTATTGTTACAATACGGGGTTGGTAGCAGGTACTCCTCAGGCTGTAGTGTATGCTAGGCTGGAATCTAATTCTGAAAACAGTAAGTGTGCCCCAAACATAGCATGGTTTGCTTTCGCAACTAACCAGGGAAGAGCCGGGATAGTCTGTACACCTGCCGCTGACCCCTCTTTGACTCCTACATTTTTGCCCTAGTTTTGCTTTGCCTCCATTTTTTTATTTGGTATTTTTGATGATTAAAATGTTCTTTTCAAATTATGCATAAGCCGAATAAACTCATCCATCTACGCATTAAACAGTTTGTGTTACAATAGGTTTAGAGATGATATTTTTTCTTTTCCTCTTAGGCCTTGCGGTTGGGAGTTTTTTGAATGTTTTGATAGATAGGTTTCCCCGAAATGAATCTCCTTTCAAAGGCAAGTCATATTGCGAGTCGTGCAAAAAGAAACTTTTGTGGTACGATATGATCCCTGTTGTTTCTTTTCTGTTTCTGAAAGGTAAATGTAGATATTGCCGCTCCCCTCTTTCGTTATACTATCCTGTTGTTGAGCTTACTACTGGAGTAATGTTTGTTGTTACAACTTTTTTTGTTCTTAATAATTTTCAATCAAATCTAAATTTTCAATTAAGTCAATTTGTGACACTATTTTACTATTTGTTTATTGTTTCCTCGTTAATTGTTGTATTCTTTGTAGACCTAAAATATGGAATTATACTGGATAAAATAGTATATCCCGGAATTTTTATTTCCCTCTTATACTTATTACTTAATACAAGCTACTTACTACAACATTTAATAGCTGCAACGGGTGCTTTTCTATTTTTCCTCGTGCTGTTTTTGGTTACGCGCGGTCGGGGTATGGGATTTGGAGACGTAAAGCTTGTATTTTTGCTTGGACTTTTCTTGGGACTATCCAAGACGATTTTTGCCTTTTATTTTGCTTTCTTGACAGGCGCGGTTTTGGGGTGCATACTAATTTTATGGGGCAAAAAAAGACTGCGCGGCGACACCATGCCTTTTGGGCCTTTTTTGGTCGCTGGAGCAATATTAGCCGCCTTTGTTGGGGAAAGTCTTCTGGGATTACCTTGGTGGAGCTTCTTATTGTGATGGGTGTTCTTGCGGTTTTGATAGGCAGCTTGATAACCATTCTGGATCCTGTTACGCAGTTGAAGCGCGGTCGCGACGGTACAAGAAAATCTGACCTTTCTCAAATTCAATCAGCCCTGGAGTTATTTAGAGCTGATCATGGCTGTTATCCACATGGTACATGCCTTGCTTTGGCTGCTTTCCCATCTTGTGGAAATAATTTTAGCGCAGGAGGAGTTACTTACATGTCAAGAATTCCCTGCGATCCAATCAATGCCGGGCAACACAAATATACCTATGATTCAACAGGAACAACGTATAATATATATTCCTGTCTTGAGAATATCAATGATCTGCTAAAAGACAACCCCAATAATCCTATATACTGTAACGGAACAACTAACTGGTCCTACACTGTCCGAAATCCATGAAAATTTCCAATGTCCAAAAAGGTTTCACCCTTGTAGAACTTCTTATAGTTATTGCCGTGGTCGGAATATTGGCTGCGATAACAACTGTGTCTTTTGTTGATTATTATCAAAATCAAATAGTGCAGACAGCCGCAAGCGAATTAGTGTCTACTCTTAATCTCGCAAAATCAAACGCGCTCTCCCAGGTAAAGCCCCCAGCATGTGCGGCCCTTGATGGATATAGAGTTGTTATTGCTAATGGCGCTACATATAATTTGGAAGTTGTTTGTTCGGGAACACCAACAACTGTCAATAGCAAGTCTCTCTCCTCTCCTCCAGATTTTACAGGCATGATTTTCCCATCGTCTTTTTTATTTGAAGTGTTAACGGGAAACGTAGTTAATAGCGGGTCTTCAACTATAAATATTTCGGGATACGGAAAAACGCAAAGCATTACCGTGAGCAGTACCGGAGTTGTAAGATGAGAAAACTCAAATATCAGCGCGGGCAGTCTTTGGTTGAGGTTTTGCTTGCATTGGCTGTCGCAGTTCTTGTGATAACAGCTATTACTTCGGTTGTGATTGTCGCGCTGAACAATACTACTTTTAGTAAAAATCAAAATTTAGCCAACGCTTATGCCCAGGAAGGCATAGAGTTTGTCAGAGCGCTTAGAGACAAAAGCTATTCAACCCTTTTGTTATATAACACAAGCGCTCCCAACAGCTATTGTCTTGCCGGGGGCAGCACGGTTCCGGTGGCAAAATCGGGTCCAGACTGCGATGGAGAAGGAAATATCCAGGGAGGATTTATAAGGGAGATTTTTATCCATGAATCTGTTGATTGCGAGCCGGGGGGTGATTTTAGGAGGGTTATCGTGACGGTTTCATGGAAAGACGGTAAATGTACGGGCGGCAACTTTTGTCATAGAGCAAGAATTAATTCCTGTATTGGCAGGGCAGATCAAACAGTCGGACCACCATGAAGAAGAAGTTAGGAATTAGAAGCGGATTTACATTGATAGAGCTTTTGATTGTTGTTGCCATGGCTGCTTCAGTCACGACAATAGTCGTAGGAGTAATTGCATCGACGCTAAGGGGCGCCAACAAATCAATTACAATTAACAAAGTTCGAGAGAATGGCAATTATGCTATTTCTCAAATGTCAAGAACTATAAAGTACGCGAAAACAATTGAGGGAGGAAAGGTAAATATAACCGACCCTTCATGGAGTTGTCAAAATATACCCCAAGCCCCCACCCCTACTCCAGTTCCAATACATTATAAATTTGTAAATGTAACCGCGTTTGATGGAACGTCATATGTTTTTGGTTGCGATGAGGTGAACAGCACAATTCTGATGAACGCGAGCGAGATAATTGACGCGGGACCCACAGGTTCTGTTACTTTAATCCCAGGCTCCTGCTATTTTACCTGCAGTAAGGGATTTATTGATACTCCTGCGGTTGGAATAAATTTTATATTGAGCTCCAAGACCTCGAGTGCTTTGGTTGAAAGTCAGGCAACGATTCCATTCTCAACTTTTATAAAGGGGAGGAATTAAGGTAGTTGACAAGTTCGCAAAACTTGTTATGCTAAATATATGGATGGTCAAAAAGGCCAGGTTTTTCTTATAGTTCTTATGGCTATGGTTATTGTTTTCACAGTCGGCTTGTCTATAGCCTCAAGGAGTATTGTAACTGTCAGGACCACAAGAGAGGAAAGAGATTCCCAAAGGGCTTTGTCTGCGGCAGAGACAGGGATTGAAAGATCACTTCGAACAGGTACTAGTATATCAGCACCGGTGGCTTTTAGCGGAGACCCAGGTACGAAGTATACAACAAGTGTTGATGATGTTGACGGAACGCAGATTTTGATAAACGGCGGCAATCTTATCCCCAAAGATGAAGGAGCGGATATATGGCTGGTGCCCCACGACAGCAATAACGATCCAATCTTGGTTAGTCCATGGAATGGAAATTTGAGAATTTATTGGGGATCAGCATCGGATGTTTGTGATCCTAGCCCGGCCGTAAATACCATGGCAGCTATTGAAGTTGCTATAGTCTATGATTCTGATCCTTCACCTGTAACTGAGCATACACTTACCCGTGCTGTTTATGATCCATGTGGTCCGCCAGTGAATAGAAGAGGCAATAATAGCTTTGTAGCAGCGCAGAATGGAATTTTTACGTTTGGCGGAGCTAGCTTTTCTCATCGAACCCCCCTTATTAACATCAGCTCAGGATTTGTTATAAGAGTAGTGCCCCTTTACTCCAGCGCTAATATGGGAGTTACCTCAAGTAATCCGTTACCCTCTCAGGGAACAGTTGTTGATTCAACGGGCGAGTCGTACGGAACGTCGCGCAAAATTAGAGTCTTTAGGGGTTTTCCGAGCTTACCTTCTCAGTTTTTTTTGTATGGACTTTTTTCACCATGAGTGCTAAATCTTTCGGACTTGATATAAGTAAAACATCGATAAGAGCGGTATCCTTGCTTCGTCAGAAAAACGGTTTTTTGCTGGAGTCTTCATCAGTGATTTCCAGTCCTACAAAAGGAATGACATCTTCCTCTCTTATCGACGAACAGGAAATGACCGCGGCACTAAAGCATGTTGTATCAAACGCTAAAATAAAATCTAAAAATGTAAATATTGCTCTGCCAGAAGACAAAGTATACACAAGTGTTGTGGAACTTCCAGCTCTTTCTGATAGTGAGATTGCGTCGGCTCTTAAATGGGAAGCAGAGCAGTATATCCCGGTTCCACTTTCTGAGATACATCTTGTTTGGACACTTCTTAGAAAAGACGAGAGGGCCAGAGTTTTGATGATTGGAGCTCCTATATCGTTAATTGGCCGATATCAAAAAATTATAGGAGCAGCTGGACTTAATATTTCTTCTATAGAAACAGAAACACTTTCCGTTATAAGAGCTTTGGTACGCGGGAAATTTCCTCACGCGATTATTATAAATGTCGCGGAGGAGATTTCGTCTTTGGCAATAGTTAACGAGGGGGTTCTTATGTTTACGTATTCAATTCCGATTGGGGGCAAAGCGATAAATCGCGCTTTGGAGCTGGATTATGGATTGAGTAATGCGCAGTCTGAGGAATACAAGATGACTTATGGAATATCCAAGGAAGGCTTGGGTGATAAAATCAGACAGGCTGTAGAGCCGGTACTTTTTTCTATTTTAAATGAGACTAAAAAAGCATTAGATTTTTACACACAGAAAAACAAGGAAAGTTCTCCAATACAGCAAATAATTCTTTCTGGAGGAACCGCGATTATACCGGGAGTTGATCTTTTTTTTGCGGAAAATATTGGAATAGAGACAGTTATAGCTGATCCATGGCAAGTGCTTGTCGATAAAAACGTCCCAAAAGAACTGCTAGAAGAAGCGTCTTCGTATACGATCGCGGTTGGTCTTGCCATGAGAGCCTATGAGTAAAGAAATTAATCTTGTTTTACAGGAGGGCATAGAAGAGTTAAAGCAGAAAAGAAAACTCAGGAGATTTAGAATCGCTGCTGTTTCTTCGCTGATTGTTGTGTTAGTAATCTCACTGTCTTTGTACCTGCTGAAATTAAACCTAAGCTCAGGTTTAGAGGAAAGAAAAAACTCTTTATTGAGCCAACTTGATCCTCTTAGAAATAAAGAAGCCAAGCTTAAAATTGTGAACGATAGAATAAGAAATATTTCGTCTATACAGGGAACAAGAAAAGATATTTCTAAAATTGTCGATGAGATTCTAACCGCTATGCCAGAGCAAATGTCAATTGAAAATTTAGAATTTGAAGAAACATCAGTTCTTTTAGAAGCGTCATCTAACTCTTTAGTATTGATAGATGACTTCATAAATAATTTAATCGAAATGGGAGAACAAAAAAGAGTTGTGAGAACTATGATATTAGATTCTTTGGGTTTTGACGAATTGCAGGGGTATTCAGTTTCTTTAAATATAAGCTTGATTTAATATGGGAAATAGATACGGAAACATAGATATAGAGACATTAAAATTTTTGTACGAGCGTTACAGAGAGTATATTATTCCCTCTCTTATAATTTTGGTATCCTTTTTGCTTTTTGCCAGAATTATTTTACCTTCTATTTTTGATGTTTTGGAAGCGCGGGAAACGCAAAAATTGGAACTCGATAAGCTAGCGAATATGGAAAATAAAATAGGACTTCTTCAGGATGCTGATGAATCAATTCTGGATTCAAGATTAGATCTTGTAAGCAGCGCCCTGCCAATAAAAAAAGACTTTTTGGCGATTCTAAATGCTGTGTCCTCAAGTTCTGAGAAGTCTGGTGTTTCTATTTCCTCCTTTAAGCTTTCAGTCGGAAGTTTGTCAGAGACCGAAGAAGCAGAAATTCCAACCCTTCAAGTAGAGTTGTTTGTCAATGGGTCAGCCCTGGCAGTAAATGATTTTATGAAAATACTAAACACAACATTGCCAATATCAGAGATAAGTAATGTTTCCGCATCTATAAATGAATCGCTGGTAAAAATTAATTTTTATTACAAAACCTTGGTACGTTCAGTCCCTGACGACAGTCTTCCTCTTTTTCCTGTTTCACCCGAGGGCGAAAAAGTAATTTTAGAATTATCAAACAACTATAGCTTACCGCAATCGTCTTTGTTGGATTTAGATTCGTCGGCTACTTCTTCTTCGACTACTATCAACCCTAACCCTTTTGAATAAGAATATCTGGGCGGAGACTCTTCGTTATCTTTTCTGACTGTTTTTGTCTCCAATCGTCTATTTTTCCGTGGTGACCGGAGAGCAGGACTTTGGGAACCTCAAGTTTTTTATATTTTCTTGGTTTTGTGTACTGAGGATATTCAAGGTAGGGTGAGAAAGATTCATTTTCTGTTACGCCTTTTTTAAGAACTCCTTTTTTTAGTCTGACCACAGCATCAACAATTAACATCGAGGGAATTTCACCGCCCGTCACAACAAAATCACCAATAGACAGTTTTTCATCTACGAATTTTTCTATACGGTTGTCTACTCCTTCATAGTGACCACAGACAATAATAAGATGTTTTAGTTTGGATAATTCTCTTGCGATTTTTTGATTAAAGGTTTTACCTTCAGGAGTTAGTAAGACAACTTTTTGCTTCTTCCAGGCTGTATTTTTAGTTTTTGAGATAGCCTTCTCTAAGACATCAACTTTAAGTATCATTCCCTGTCCTCCCCCATATGGTGTATCGTCCACCGTCTTGTGTTTTCCAATTCCAAAATCTCTGATATTCACATATTCAATCGATACTTTCTTTTTGTCAGTTGCGTTTTTAATTATAGAAGAATCAAATGGTCCCTTGAACATTTCCGGGAATAGAGTAAGGATTGAGATTTTCATAAACCCTTTTTAGGAAGAAGATTCTGCAAGGGTTATATTTATTCTTTTATTTTCTTTAATAGCTATTATTTTCACCACATTTCGTATTGCCCTTATTACCTTTCCATTTTTTCCTATGACTTTTCCCATGTCGTTATCAGCTACTTTTATTGTGAAATTTATCATACCGTCTTCTT